>OGIE01000152.1_pt1 | contig 97931 bp, 76 predicted proteins | sample 1571581 | NCBI WGS metagenome assembly OGIE01 (sample SAMEA2582021, study PRJEB24529) | metagenome | biome: Human gut stool | place: China | collected 2011
GACAATCCCCCAGTCACGACCACGGTCGTGACAGCCCCCTTTACACAAAGGGGCCATGCGTCCGCCGCAAGAAAGCGTAGGAAATTTGACGAGAGTAGACACTTCACAAGCCTTCCCCTTGGAGGGGAAGGTGGCGCGGCTTTACACCGCGACGGATGAGGTGGAAAAACGAATACAATCGTACTCTTGTGGTCGCTTGCAATATTCAAATTGCTCGATAATCATAATGTCGTTAAACCCTATAGTTTCTGACACCTCATCCGCCTCGCTATGCTCGGCACCTTCTCCTCAAGGAGAAGGCTTGTGCCCGCCGCAAATGCTTGCGGGGCAATGTGGGTATCGCCCCTACGAAGAGGAAAGGGGCAATGCCGGAGAAGATTCTTCGCTGCGCTCAGAATGCTCAAGAAGAAACGGAAACTCTGCAAGCCTTCCCCTCGAGGGGAAGGCTTGATAAGACTCATCGCTAAACAAGAAGTTCCCTCAAGACGAAAGCTTACAAGGGCTCATCGCTAAGCGAGAAATTTCCTCAAAGCGAAGGCTTGCAGGTGTTCTCTTTGCTGTCGCAGCCATGGTTCCCACCCGATAATAGCACAAAAGATTCCTCATCTGTGTTAAGACAACACCGACGAAGAATCTTTTGCCGATCACGATCTTATTTGCTCATGTGAGCGTTGATCTTTTTCACGAGTTCTTCGCAGTCCACGCCGTGCACCTGGCACGCCTGCTCCAACGATTCGCCGCGGGCAGACGGGCAGCCCAGGCAATGCATTCCCATTTCCAGAAAATACACCGCGGTGGTCTGATCCGCATCCAGAATATCGCCGATCAAGCTGTCTTTGGTAATCATAGTAACATCGTCCTTTCGATTTTTGTGTTAGTATCGGGGAAACGCGCCGCGTTTATTCCGCCTTCATCTGATACGCCAGCGTCAACAGGCTGTCTCCCAAGTGTACATTTTCTACGATCGCGTCCGGATAATCGTACGCAATGTCATAATGGCTGAAATTCCAAAAGCTGTGGATGCCCTGGGCGGTCAGCCGCCGCACCAGATCGGGCGCCGCCTCGCGCGGGATACACAAAATCGCCATGGCGGGCTTTTCCGCCTGACAAAACGCTTCCAGCGCGGTGGTGGGCTGCACCTCCAGCTCCTGCACGCGGGTGCCGACAATGGCGGGCGAATCGTCAAAAATGCCCACCAGCCGGATGCCGCGGTTTTCAAACCGAATGTGGTTGGCGATGGCACAACCGAGGTTGCCGGCGCCGATCAGCACCGCGCCCGCCGGGTTGTCCACCCCCAAAATATGTCCGATCTCGGTGTACAACTGCTCCACGATATAGCCGTATCCCTGCTGTCCGAACCCGCCGAAGCAGTTGAGATCCTGACGGATCTGCGAGGCGGTCAGCCCCATGCGGGCGGCAAGATCGCGGGAGGAGATGCGGGTGATACCGTTTTGCATCAGGTCGTACAAAAAACGGTAGTACCGGGGCAGCCGCCGGATCACGGACATGGATATTTGATTTTTCGCCATGGTTGTTCCTGCCCCTTTTCTGCGATGAAATTAGTGCTGCTGCTCGCGGGTGTAATCCAGCAAGCCGCCGGCCAGCAGCATATCGATCTGGCGCTGCGAGAAGCCGGTTTTCAGCGGAATGTGATCGCCGGTCGTGTTGTTGACCAGCTCCACCGGTGCGCCGGTTTTCAGCTTTTCGCGAATATCCGGCAAGCACAGCTCGTCGCCGAACGACACCTTGTCGTAATCCGCCTCGTTTTCAAAGGTCAACGGCAGAATGCCGGCGTTGATGAGGTTGGCAACATGGATACGGGCGAAGGATTTCACGATCACCGCTTTGATGCCGAGATACAGCGGCGCCAGCGCGGCGTGCTCACGCGAGCTGCCCTGACCGTAGTTGGAACCGCCGATGATGATGCCCTTGCCCTCCTGCTTGCAGCGGGCGGGGAAGTCGGGATCGCAGCGGGTGAAGCAATGCTCCGAAATCGCGGGAATGTTGGAACGCAGCGGCAGAATCTTCGCGCCCGCCGGCATGATGTGGTCGGTGGTGATGTTGTCCTCCACCTTCAGCAGCACCTTGGCGGTGATGCTGTCCGGCAGGGGGGCGGTCTGCGGGAAGGGCTTGATGTTGGGACCGCGCAGGATTTCTACGCTGTCCATATCCTCTTCCGCCGCGGGCGGCACGATCATGTTATCGTTGATGAGGAAATGCTCCGGCATGGTGATGCTCACCGGCTCGCCCAGCGTGCGGGGATCGGTGAACACACCGGTCAGCGCAGAGGCCGCCGCGGTTTCGGGGCTGACCAGATATACCTGGCCGTCGGCGGTGCCGGAACGACCCTCGAAGTTGCGGTTAAAGGTACGCAGCGACACGCCCTTGGAGTTGGGCGATTGTCCCATGCCGATGCAGGGGCCGCAGGCACATTCCAGAATACGGGCACCCGCCGCGATCAGATCCGCCAGTGCGCCGTTTTCCGCCAGCATATTGTACACCTGCTTGGAGCCGGGCGCGATGGACAGGCTCACATCCGGATGGACGGTTTTGCCTTTGAGGATCGCGGCGACTTTCAACATATCCATCAGCGACGAGTTGGTGCAGGAACCGATGCAGCACTGGTCGATCTTCATGCCGCCCAGCTCTTCCACCGCCTTGACATTGTCGGGTGAATGGGGGCATGCCGCCAGCGGGCGCAGGGTGTTCAAATCGATCTCGATCACTTCGTCATACACCGCGTCGGCATCGGGAGCCAGCTCCACCCAATCTGCCTCGCGACCCTGCGCCTTCATGAACGCGCGGGTCACATCGTCCGACGGGAAGATGGAGGTGGACGCGCCCAGCTCGGCACCCATATTGGTGATGGTGGCGCGCTCCGGCACCGTCAGCGAGGCCACGCCGTCGCCGCCGTATTCCACGATTTTGCCCACGCCGCCTTTCACGGACATGATGCGCAGCACTTCCAGAATAATATCCTTCGCGGCGACCCACGGCTGCAGCTTGCCGTGCAGATTCACCCGCACCATTTTGGGCATGGTGATGTAATAGGCGCCGCCGCCCATCGCGACCGCCACATCCAGTCCGCCCGCGCCGAACGCCAGCATACCGATGCCGCCGCCGGTGGGGGTGTGGCTGTCGGAGCCGATCAGCGTTTTGCCGGGGATGCCGAACCGCTCCAGATGCACCTGATGGCAGATGCCGTTGCCGGGGCGGGAGAAATACAGCCCGTGTTTCTTACATACCGACTGGATATAACGGTGATCGTCGGCGTTTTCAAAGCCGGTTTGCAGGGTGTTGTGGTCGATATACGCGACCGAACGCTCGGTTTTGACGCGCGGCACGCCCATCGCTTCAAATTCCAGATAAGCCATGGTGCCGGTGGCGTCCTGCGTCAGTGTTTGGTCAATTTTCAGTCCGATCTCGCTGCCCGGGGTCATATCGCCGGACAACAGGTGGGACGCGATCAATTTTTGTGCCAGGGTGTATCCCATCGTTATCAACTCCTCATGAAACTTCTAATAGTGTATTATGACAGGCGCGGGGCGATTTGTCAATATTTTAACAGTCGGCGTTCCAAATGTTCACCAATTGTTTACGAAACGGCGGAAAAACGCGGAGCTTTTGTCGCTATCGGGGGTGGTTTCCGGCGAAAACCACCTTTGCGGACTGCCGCGTTTTGGCGGCTTTTGCCACCGCAAAACCGCTTGCACTTTTCAAATGTATATGATAGAATAAAAAGAACCGTCGACCGTGCATTTCGACGGACAAACCGCGGTATTCCCGCGGCTTGAAAATAAGCAAGGAGGTCCTGCTGCTTGCGGATCGGCATTGATATCGGCTCGACCACCGTTAAGGTGATCCTGCTGGATGACAACGACAACATTTTATTCAAATCATACGAGCGGCATATGTCCAAAGTGCGCGAAAAAACAGCGGAAATGCTGTCGCGCCTTGCCCCGACGCTGAAAGGGCAAACGGTCAAAGCCGCCATTACCGGTTCGGCGGGGCTTGGCGTGGCCAAAGCCGCCGATCTGGAATTTGTGCAGGAGGTGTTCGCCACCGCCGGTGCGGTGGAGCGCTTTGTGCCGGACACCGACGCGGTGGTGGAGCTGGGCGGCGAGGACGCCAAGATCATCTTCTTCACCGGCGGACTGGAGGAGCGGATGAACGGCTCCTGCGCAGGCGGTACCGGTGCGTTCATTGACCAGATGGCGACGCTGCTGGGTGTGACCGCCGACGAGCTGGACAAGCTGAGCCTGAAACACGAAAAAATTTACGCGATTGCGTCGCGGTGCGGCGTGTTCGCCAAAACCGATATTCAGCCGTTGCTCAACCAGGGCGCGCGCAAGGAGGACATCGCCGCCAGCATTTTCCAGGCGGTGGTGAACCAGACCATTGCCGGTTTGGCGCAGGGGCGCGAGATCAAGGGCAAGGTGCTGTTCCTCGGCGGTCCGCTGTTTTATTTGAAGGGGCTGCGGGAACGGTTTGTGGAAACGCTGCATCTGTCTGAACAGGACGCGGTGTTCCCCGAAAACGCCGAGGTGTTTGTCGCCATCGGCGCGGCGTGCTACGCCGGAGACAACAGCGCGGATATGCCGTTTGAAGAGCTGCTGCGGCGCATTGAACAAGCGTCGGCGCAGTCGAATACCACCCACACGCTGGAGCCGCTGTTCGCGAACGAGGCGGAGTATCAGGAATTTTCCGCCCGCCACGCCAAGGCGTGCCCGCCTCCGATGGATGCGGAGCATTACACCGGCGATGCGTATCTCGGTATCGACGCGGGTTCCACCACCACCAAGCTGGCGTTGATCGCGACGGACGGCGGGCTGCTGTACACCTACTATGCCTCCAACGAGGGCAATCCGGTCGCGGTGGTCAAAGCGCAGCTGGAAGAGATTTACCGCCGGTTCGGCGACCGCATCACCATCAAGGGCAGCGCGGCGACCGGTTATGGCGAGGATCTGGTCAAAAACGCGTTCCATGTAGATATGGGCCTGGTGGAAACGATGGCGCACTATCGCGCTGCCCGCCATTTTAACCCGCAGGTGGATTTCATCATCGATATCGGCGGGCAGGATATGAAATGCTTCAAGATCCGCGGCGGTGCGATCGACAGCATCATGTTGAACGAGGCGTGTTCTTCCGGCTGCGGGTCGTTTATCGAAACCTTTGCTAAGGCGCTGGGCTACGACATCGCCACCTTTGCCAAGCTGGGCTTGTTCGCCCAGCATCCGGCGGATCTCGGCTCGCGCTGTACCGTGTTTATGAACTCGTCGGTCAAGCAGGCGCAAAAAGAGGGCGCTTGCGTGGAGGATATCTCCGCCGGCTTGTCCATGAGCATTGTGAAAAACGCGATTTATAAAGTCATTCGCGCCTCTGACCCGTCCGAGTTGGGACAGCACATCGTGGTGCAGGGGGGTACCTTCCTGAACGATGCGGTGCTGCGCAGTTTTGAATGGGAGCTGGGCGCGCAGGTGGTGCGCCCCACCATTGCGGGCATTATGGGCGCCTACGGGGCGGCGCTGTCGGTGCGGGATGAACGCCAGCGCACCGCTCCCGATGAAGCGTCGGGGTTGCTGACCGCCGAGGCGCTGAAGGACTTTGTCCATACCGCCAAATCGGTGCCCTGCGGGTTGTGCGGCAACCACTGCCAGCTGACGGTGAATACCTTCGGCGGCGGGCGCAAGTTTATTTCCGGCAACCGGTGTGAACGGCCGCTGGGCAAGGGCGAGCAAAAGCAGACCCCCAACCTGATGGCGGAAAAATATGCGCATCTGCGCGGGCTGAAAAACACCGGCGGCAAACGCGGAAAGATCGGCATTCCGCTGGTGCTGAATCTCTACGAAAATCTGCCCTTCTGGCAGGCGTTTTTCAATGCGCTGGATTATGAGGTGGTGCTGTCGCCCACCTCCTCCCGCAGCCTGTACGCGGCGGGGCAGCATACCATTCCGTCAGACACCGCCTGCTATCCCGCCAAGCTGTCCCACGGACACATCGAGGCGCTGCTGCAGCGCGACGATCTGACCGCGATTTTCTATCCCTGTCTGCCGTACAATGTGGATGAGCATAAGGGCGATAACCATTACAACTGTCCGGTGGTGGCGTATTATCCTGAGCTGCTGGCCGCCAATGTGCCGCAGCTGAAGCAGGTGAAATACTGGAACCCCTATTTCGGCATCCATCGTCCAAAAGATTTTGCCAAGCACGCGGCGGCGTTCTTTGGCAAAGAGCTGGGCGTATCGGCAGCCGAGGTGAAACAGGCCGCCAAAGCGGCGTATGCCGCGGCGGATGAATATACCGCGTGGATCCGTCGGCGCGGGCAGGAGATCATTGACGATGCGCGCGCGAACGGTCGCCCCATCATCGTGCTGTCCGGTCGGCCGTATCACATGGACCCCGAGATCAACCACGGCATCGACAGCATGATCGCGTCGTTTGGGCTGTCGGTGGTCACCGAGGACGCGGTGGCATGGCACACCCCCAAACAGCCGGTCAAGGTGCTGAACCAGTGGACCTATCATGGGCGGCTGTACAGCGCGGCGAAATATGTCACCACCCAGCCGGATATGCAGCTGGTGCAGCTGGTGTCGTTCGGCTGCGGCGTGGACGCGATCACCACCGATGAGGTGCGCGATATTCTGGAGAGCGGCGGCAAGCTGTACACCCAATTGAAAATTGACGAGATCAACAACCTCGGAGCCGTGCGTATCCGCATCCGCAGCCTGTTGGCGGCGATGCACGCGCGGGAACAGGAAAGGGGCTGATCGTTTATGGCAACGCTACAATATGACGAAACCGGGCGGCTGCTGTTTACCGAAGAGATGAAGCAGGAATACACCCTGCTGATGCCGCAGATGCTGCCGGTGCACTTCACCATGCTGCGCGAGGTGTTCGAGCTGCACGGTTACAAGGTGGATATGCTCACCACCACCCACCGCGGCATTGTGGATACCGGATTGAAATATGTTCACAACGACACTTGCTATCCGGCGCTGCTGGTGATCGGTCAGCTGCTGGAGGCAGTGCGCAGCGGCAAATATGATCCCCACAAGCTGGCGCTGCTCATCACCCAAACGGGCGGCGGCTGCCGGGCGTCCAACTATATCCATCTGCTGCGCAAAGCGCTGAAACGCGCGGGCTACGACTATATTCCGGTGGTGTCCATCAACCTGTCCGGACTGGAGAAAAACCCCGGCTTTTCCTTGAGCTTCAGCATGATACGCGAATTCGCCTATTCCATGATCTATGGCGATCTGATCGTGCACATGGCGAACCAGTGCCGCCCGTACGAGCTGGTGGAGGGCGAAACCGACCGTCACATCCAAAAATGGGTGGACCGGTTGGTGGCGGATTTCCAAAAGCGGGGCAGCTTCCGCTCGGCGCATGTGCGGGATAATTTTAACGCGATCTCGGACGATTTTGCCTCCATTCCGGTGCATCGCACCCCCAAGGTGAAGGTGGGCGTGGTCGGCGAGATCTATATCAAATATGCGCCGCTCGGCAACAACAATCTGGAAGAATTCTTGCGGTCGGAGGACTGCGAGCCGGTGGTGCCGGGACTGACCGATTTCATTATCTTCAAATGCGACAACCGCATCGAAGACCACCGCATCTACGGCGGCAAAACGCTCACCTATGTGGGGGCATCCGCGCTGGCGTCGTATGTCAAAAAACTGCAGCGCCAGCTGATCGCTGCCGTGAAACGCCATCCCGAATTCCGGGTGCCCTGCACCTTTGACCATTTGAAAACGCTGGTGCGCGGCTATTTGGGCTACGGCAACAAGATGGGCGAGGGCTGGCTGCTGACCGGCGAAATGCTGGAGCTGGTGGAATCCGGCATCGTCAACATCGTGTGTACCCAGCCGTTCGGCTGCCTGCCCAACCATGTGGCGGGCAAGGGCATGGTGCGCAAAATCAAGGAAAACCACCCCGAATCCAACATCGTTTGTGTGGACTACGACCCCGGCGCGACCCGCATCAATCAGGAAAACCGCATCAAGCTGATGCTGGCGAACGCGCGGCTGCAAATGGCGAAACAGGCCGCGGCGCAGCCGACGGAAACCGCTGCCGACGCGCAGCCGAAACAAACGGTATAACCCGTATAATTTGATCGGTGCGGCGCACACTAGCCCTTGTGAAAGGAAGTGTGTGCTTATGATCGGCGAGCCGGACGAAAGAACCCACCGCACGCCCCCCGATTCCGACAACGAACAGCCGTCCCAGCGATTGCAGGCGCAGCTGCAGGATCGACAGGAAAGCGGGTCGGTCACCACCGACAACGGACGCCACACCATCCACTGTCTGACCATCATCGGTCAGATCGAGGGACATTATGTGCTGTCGTCCGAAAACAAAACCACCAAATATGAGCATGTGATTCCGCAGCTGGTCGCGATCGAGGAAAGTCAGGAGATCGAAGGGCTGCTGATCCTGCTCAATACGGTGGGCGGCGATATTGAAGCGGGGCTGGCGCTGGCGGAGCTGATCGCCGGTATGCGCAAGCCCACCGTGTCGCTGGTGCTGGGCGGCGGCCATTCCATCGGTGTGCCGCTGGCGGTAGCGGCGCGGCAATCCTTTATCGCGCCCACCGCCACCATGACGCTGCATCCGGTGCGCACCAACGGCTTGGTGCTGGGGGTGCCGCAGGCGTTCACCTATTTTGAGCGGATGCAGCAGCGCATCACCGGCTTTGTGGCGGGCAATTCCCGCATGAGCGAGCAGCGCTTTATGCAGCTGTGTCTGAACACCGGCGAGCTGGTGACCGATATGGGCAGTGTGCTGGACGGCGACAAAGCCGTGGAAGAAGGGCTGATCGACCGGTTGGGGTCGCTGTCGGATGCAATCGGTGCGCTGTATGAGATGATCGAACAGGATGAAACCGCCTCGCGGCAGAAGTATTGAGATCGCATTTAAGGGGGAGTGCGCTCCCCTCTACATAGAAAGGATACCGGTTATGGCAAAATCGGGAAAACCGCCGGCCAAAAAGCCGGCACAAAACAAAACCACCGGCAAAAAACCGCCGGCGAAAAAAGCGGCTGCCGCATCCGGCAACAAGGCGGCGGGCAAGCGCCGCCAGCAAAGCCGCCATCAGGTGGCAGCAATTTTGCTGCTGGCGGGCGCGGTGCTGGTGCTGTGTCTGTTGCTGATTTCCGGCGACCATGTTTGGAAGCTGATGCGCCAGCTGTTGCTGGGGCTGTTTGGCGTGTGCGCGTTCACCCTGCCGCCGCTGATGGTGTACATAGCGGTGCTGGCGGCACAGGAAAAACCGAACGGCTTTTTGGCGCGCAAGCTGTGGCAGGGCGGGCTGGTGCTGTTGGCGCTGTGCTCGGCGATCCAGGTGTTTGTCACCGATGTCACCGGTGATTATTGGCAAGCGCTGGGCAACGCCTATCTGACAGGGCGCGAGATGAAAAACGGCGGCTTTTTCGGCGCGGTGCTCGGCTATCCGTTTGAATATTGCTTCACCGACATCGGCGCCAAGATCATTATTTGTCTGCTGGCGTTTGTTGCGGTGATGCTGATGACCGGCACCAGCATTATTAAGCTGTTCCACGCGCTGTGGAAGCCGGTGGAAAAGACCCGCGCCTCCATCCGCGACGCGATTGATTATGACGAAGAGCTGGACGAGCAGGAGCAGCCGGCGGCGGAGGCACCCGCCTCGCCGTCCCGCCGCCGGAAAAAGAGCGCGGTGGATGTGGATTTGGGCGAGGGCTACCAGCCCGGTCATGAGCCGGAGCCGGAACCGCCCGCTCCGTCCGAAGCGTTCCAGGAATTTGAAAAAGCCGCCAAGGATATTCGCGAGGGCGATCGGTCGCCTTACGATATGCCGCTGGACGGTTATGTGCCTCCCGAGGATACGGCTTCGGCCCCTCCGGTGCCGGAACAGCCGCTCGCACCGGAGGAAAAGCAGGAGCTGTCGGATACCTTGACCGCTGCTGCCGAGCAAACGGTGGTCAACAGCTATCGCTATCCGCCGCTGTCGCTGCTGGCGGAAGCGCCGCCCTTTGACGCGACCAAAGCGGGCGAGGAGGAGCAGCAAACCGCGGCGCTGCTGGTGAACACCCTGCAGGAATTCGGTGTCAGCACCAAGATGCTGGGGGTGTCCCGCGGACCGTCGGTCACGCGGTACGAGCTGCAGCCCAGCGCGGGTGTGAAGATCAGCCGCATCACCGGGCTGGCAGACGACATTGCGCTGCGGCTGGCAACCACCGGCGTGCGTATTGAAGCGCCTATCCCCAACAAAGCGGCGGTGGGCATCGAGGTGCCCAACCGCATTTCCCAGTCGGTTTGTCTGCGCGAACTGCTGGATACCCCCGCCTTTTCGCAGGCGCAAAGCCGCCTGACGGTGGCGCTGGGACGCGACATCGCGGGGCGTCCCGTGTTTGCCGACCTGACCAAAATGCCCCACCTGCTGATTGCGGGTACCACCGGTTCGGGTAAATCGGTGTGTACTAACTCGATGATCCAAAGTGTGCTGTACAAATCCTCGCCGGATGAAGTGCGGATGCTGCTGATCGACCCGAAACAGGTGGAATTCGGCATTTACAACGGGATTCCGCATCTGCTGGTACCGGTCGTGACCGATCCGCGCAAAGCGGCGGGTGCGCTGGGGTGGGCGGTCACCGAAATGCTGAAACGCTACCAGATGTTTGCCGAAAACAATGTGCGCGACATCAAATCGTACAACGCCTTGGCGCGGCAGAACGAAACCATGCATCCGCTGCCGCTGATTTTGATCGTGATCGACGAGCTGTCCGACCTGATGATGAGCGCCGCCAACGAGGTGGAGGACGCGATCGTGCGGTTGGCGCAGATGGCGCGTGCCGCCGGTATGCATCTGGTTATCGCGACCCAGCGCCCCTCGGTGGATGTTATCACCGGCCTTATCAAGGCGAACATTCCCTCGCGATTAGCGCTGACGGTGGCGTCGGCGGTGGATTCGCGCACCATTTTGGATACCGGCGGTGCCGAAAAGCTGCTGGGCAAGGGCGATATGCTGTTTGCGCCGGTCGGCATTTCCAAACCGATGCGTATCCAGGGCTGCTATGTGGATGAAAGCGAAGTCGCCGCGGTGGTGCAATATCTCAAATCCGACGGCGAAGAGCAGGAATACGATGAGGGCATTATCCAGGAGATCAACCGCCAGGCGGAGGCCGCCGGCAAACAGGCGACCAAGGTGGCTGCGGCGGGCGGCGACGACGAACCGGAGGACGATATGCTGCCCCAAGCCATTCAAGTGGCGGTGGAAAGCGGCAGTATCTCCACATCGATGCTGCAGCGCAAGCTGCGGTTGGGCTACGCCCGTGCCGGTCGCATCATGGATATGATGGAGCAAAAGGGGATCGTCGGTCCCGCCATGGGCAGCAAGCCGCGTGAGGTGCTGCTCACCCGCCAGCAATGGCTGGAAATGAGCCTGAACCGGGAGGATAATCCGCCGGTCGAGGACGAGCTGTAAGGAGGACACGATGGCGGGGTACGCATATATTTTGTTCGATTTGGACGGCACCCTGACCGATCCGGGCGAGGGAATCACCCGCTCGGTGGCGCACGCGCTGCGCCATTTCGGCATCGAGGTGACCGATCGCACCACCCTGTATCCGTTTATCGGACCGCCGCTGTTGGATTCGTTCCGGCGGTACTACGGTTTTTCAGACGAACAGGCGGCACAGGCGGTCGGTTGGTTTCGGGAATATTTTGAAACGACCGGTCTGTTTGAAAACACGGTGTATCCCGGCGTGCCGGAAATGCTGGCGGCGCTGACCGCCGCCGGAAAACGGCTGGTGCTGGCGACCTCCAAGCCGGAGGTGTTTGCCCGCCGGATTCTGGAGCATTTTTCGCTGGCATCGTATTTCACCTATATTGCCGGTGCGAATATGGACGAAACCCGCACTCGCAAGGCGGATGTGGTCGCCTACGCGCTGGAAAGCGCCGGCGTTGCCGATGCGTCCCGCGCGGTGATGGTGGGAGATCGGGAATACGATGTGCTGGGTGCGCGCGAAGCGGGCTTGTCCACGGTGGGGGTGCTGTATGGCTACGGCAGCCGCGCCGAGCTGGAACAGGCGGGAGCCATCGCGATCGCCTCCAGTGTGGAACAGCTGCAAGCGGTTCTGCTGGCGGAATAAACCAAAACATAACAAAAGCCTTCGGAGGGATGTTCCTCCGAAGGCTTTTTTGCGTTTGTTTATGCGATCCCGAACAGGTCGGTGATGTTTTGCCGATTTTGCGCCAGCAGCTGCTCCACCGGGATATCGCGAATGTCTGCGATCACGCGGGCGGTATCCGCGATCAAGGTGGAATCGCACCGCTTGCCGCGATGCGGCACCGGTGCCATGTACGGCGCATCGGTTTCCAGCAGCAGCCGATCCAGAGGGATCTCTGCCGCCACCTCCACCAGCTTGCGGGCGTTTTTGAAGGTGACCACGCCGCCGATGCCGATGTACAATCCCAATCGGATCACCTGCCGTGCCATCTCCACACTGCCGGAAAAGCAGTGCACCACGCCGCGCGGGCGGAATTTCGTCAGCCGGTTCAGCGTGTCCTCGTGTGCCTCGCGGTCGTGTACGATCACCGGCAGATCCAGCCGCACCGCCGCGTCCAGCTGCTGCTCGAACCAGTATTGCTGGCGGTCGCGCGGACACGCGTCCTCGTAATGATAATCCAGCCCGATCTCGCCGATGGCGACCGCTTTGGGGTGCGTCGCCAGCGCCAGACACGCCTCCAGCTCCTCCGGCGTGGCGGATGCCGCCTCCTCCGGATGGATGCCCACCGCGCACCACACATGCGGATAGGTTTCCGCCAGCTGCACACTTTGCCGCGCGCTGGCGGCGTTCACCGCACAGTTGATGACACCCTCCACCCCGCGGGCGGGGAAAGAGCGCAGCAGCGCGTCCCGATCTTCGTCAAACGCGGAATCGTCGTAATGCGCGTGGGAATCGAAGATCATCGCCATGTCAGTGCACCCGGCTGCCGGGCGCCACGCCGTCCACAAACAGCACTTTGGCGGCATCGCCGTCGTCCGCCGCGAGAATCATGCCCTGGCTTTCCACCCCGCACAGCTTGGCGGGCTTCAAATTCGCCACCACCACGATCTGTTTGCCGATCAGATCGTCCGGCGTGTACCACAGCGCAATGCCGGAGCAGACGGTGCGCGGGGTGCCGCTGCCGTCATCCAGCGTCAGCTTCAACAGCTTTTTGGATTTTTTCACCTTTTCGCACGCGGTGATCTTCGCTACCCGCAGATCAATTTTGGCAAAATCGTCGATCGTGATCTCAGACAAAAACGCCACGTTTTCCGGTGCCGCTTTGGCGGCCTCCGCCTGAAGCGCCTGCTGCTCGGCGGCGATCTCCGCCAGTGCTTTTTCCGTATCAATGCGCGCAAACAGCGGCACCGGCGTGCCCACCGCATAGGTGTCCGCCTTGTCGGCAGCCAGCGCATCCGCACCGGTCAGCTCGGCACCGATCTGCAGTTGCTGCTGTATTTTTTCTGCCGTTTCGGGCAGGAAAGGCGTCAGCAGAATGCTCAGCAGCCGAATGCTGTCCAACAGATGGTACAGCACCGCTTCCAGCCGCGGTTTGGTCGCTTCATCCTTTGCCAGCACCCACGGCGCGGTTTCGTCGATGTATTTGTTGCAGCGCTTGGCGAGATTCATAATCATCGCCAGCGCGTCCGCGTTGCGATAGCCGTCCATCAGCACCGGATATTGCGCCAGCGTGTCGGCGACCACCTGCAACAGCTCCGCGTCCACCGGGTCGGTGTCGCCGGTCGGGCGGGAAACCTTGCCGTCAAAATATTTGCCCGCCATCGCCACCGTGCGGTTGACCAGATTGCCCAGCGTGTTGGCGAGGTCGGCGTTGTAGGTGGTGATAAAGCTCTCGTGAGTGATGGTGCCATCCTGCGCAAACGGCATCTGGGACAGCAGATAGTACCGCACCGCATCGGTGCCGAACCGCTTGACCAGATCGTCCGCATACAGCACATTGCCGCGCGATTTGCTCATCTTGTCCTCGCCGGACAGCAGCCACGGGTGACCGAGGATCTGCTTGGGCAGCGGCTCGCCCAGCGCCATCAGCATGATGGGCCAGTAAATGCTGTGGAACCGCACAATGTCCTTGCCGATCACATGCAGATCCGCCGGCCAGTAGTGCTTGTATTTGTCCGACGACCCGTCGGGATGATACCCAATGCCGGTGATGTAGTTGGACAACGCATCGATCCATACATAAATCACATGCTTGTCATCGAAGGTGACCGGAATCCCCCATTTGAAGGAGGTGCGGGACACGCACAGATCCGACAGTCCGGGCTTTAAGAAGTTGTTGATCATCTCGTGACGGCGGGAATCCGGCAGGAAGAAGTTCGGGTTCTCCTCATAATACTTCATCAGCCGATCCTGATATTTGCTCAGCCGCAGGAAATATGCCTCTTCCTTGGCGTCCACCACATCGCGGCCGCAGTCGGGGCATTTGCCGTCTTTCAGCTGCGAGGTGGTGAAGAACGATTCGCACGGCACGCAGTATTTGCCGCTGTATTCGCCCTTGTAAATATCGCCCTGATCGTACAGCTTTTTGAAAATTGCCTGCACCGCCGCCTCATGGTCAGCGTCGGTGGTGCGGATAAAGCGGTCGTAGGTCACATTCAGGCAATCCCATACCTCTTTGATCTGGGTCGAGATCTGATCCACATACTCTTTGGGGCTGATGCCCTGTTCTTTGGCGATCTCTTCGATCTTTTGTCCGTGTTCATCCGATCCGGTCAAAAAATATACATCAAACCCCATCATGCGTTTGTACCGCGCGATCATATCGGCCAGCACCACATCGTAGGTGTTGCCAATGTGCGGCTTGCGGGATGTATACGCAATGGCGGTGGTCAGATAAAACTTTTCTTTTTCCATGCCGAATCCTCCTCGTTGATAGTCATATATATCCTCTATTGTAACCGATTTGGACAAAATTGCAACCGTTTTTTGCAAGAGGCGGGGTTCGGGGTTGACAAAGCAGCAAAACATGGTATCCTTATATACATAAATATAAGAGAAAGATGCGGTGCTTTGGCACCGCTCCTTTTTTTCGGGAAAAGGGAACGGGAAAGGGAGGAAGATTTGTGAGCCAATTTCAAAAGGATTTGACAAAGGGCAGCGTTGCCAAGCAGCTGGTGCTGTTTTCGCTGCCATTTTTGGCGTCCAATCTGTTGCAGGCGTTGTATAACATGGCGGATATGCTGATCGTGGGTCAGTTTTGCGGTATGGTGGGTACCTCGGCGGTCGGTATCGGCGGCCAGGTCACCATTTTGGTCATCAACCTCATCAGCGGTCTGGCGGTGGGCGGCACCGTGATGATCGCCCAGTTTATCGGCGCGGGACGGCAGGAGCAGGTCAAGCGCACCATCGGCACCATGTTCAGCCTGTATGCGATCGCGGGCGTGGTGATGACGGTGGTGATGCTGCTGTTGTGCAAGCCGGTGCTGAACGCATTGTCCACACCGGCGGAATCCTATGCCGAAGCCGAGCGGTATCTTAACATCTGTATGGCGGGCACCATTTTTGTGTTCGGCTACAACGGTGTCAGTGCGGTGCTGCGTGGTATGGGCGATTCCCGCCACCCGCTGATTTTTGTGCTGATCGCGGCGATCATCAATGTGGTGCTGGATATTGTGCTGGTAGCACCGCCGCTGAATATGGGCGCCGCGGGCGCTGCGATCGCCACCATCACCGCGCAGGCGATCAGCTTTATCGTGTCGGTGATCTTTTTGCGGCGATCCAGCTTTGTGTTTGATTTCAAATGGAAGAGCTTTAAGATGCATAAGGATCTGGTGAAGCAGCTGCTGGGCATTGGCTTGCCCGCTTCGCTGCAAGGCACGCTGGTGTCGCTGTCCTTTATGTTCCTAACCAGCATCGCCAACGGCATTGCGGGGCTGATCGGCTCCAACGCGCTGTCCATCGCGGGCAAGGTGAACAGCATTGCAATTTTGCCGTCGATGGCGATGCAGGCGTCGGTATCCTCCATGGCGGGGCAAAATGTCGGCGCAGGCAAGCCGGAACGCGCCCAGCGCACCATGTTCACCGCCATCGGCATCTCGTTTGCGCTGTCGCTGATCGTGTTTGTGGTGGTGCAGCTGTTTCCGGAGGCGATCGTGGAGGTGTTCCTCGGCAACACCGAGGATGGGGTGATGACCGCGGCGCTGCGCACCCAGTGTATCCACGACAGCGCGGTGTATCTGCGGTGTATCAGCTGGGATTATCTGCTGACCAGCGTGCTGTTCTGCATCAACGGTCTGGCAATCGGGGTGGGGCATACGCTGTTCACCCTGACCAACGGCTGCATCAGCTCGTTGCTGGTGCGGATTCCGGCGGCGTATATCATGGGCAAGGTGCTGGGCATGGGGCTGAGCGGCGTGGGCTATGCCGCTCCCGCCGCTACCACAGTGGGACTTTTGATCTCGATCGGCTATCTGATGACCGGCGTGTGGCGCAGGGCGCGCATCAAAGGCTTGCAGGAAAGTTGAAGAACCCCCTTGAAATTGGCGGCGTACAGGTCTATAATGGTAGCATATTCTGAAACAGGGAAGTGCATATTATGCAGGAAATTCGCGTTGAGTTGACCAAAACTCCGAAAACCAAGCCGGCGGATAGCAGCAAGCTGGGCTTTGGTAACATTTTTACCGACCACATGTTCCTGATGAATTATGATAAGGGGCAGGGCTGGCACGATGCCCGCATCGTCCCCTATGGCCCGCTGGAGCTGTCGCCTGCGGCGATGTGCCTGCACTATGGGCAGGAAGTGTTCGAGGGCATGAAAGCCTATCACACTCCCGACAAAAAGGTGGTGCTGTTCCGCCCGGACAAAAACATGGCGCGCATGAATTTGTCCAACGAGCGGTTGTGCATTCCCGCGATCGACGAAGCGTTTTGTGTGGAAGCTATCAAAAAGCTGGTTTCGATCGATAAAGACTGGATTCCGGACGGCGACGGCAACGCGTTGTACATCCGCCCCTTCATCATTGCGGTGGACCCGCATGTGGGCGTGCATCCGGCGGAGCATCTGCTGTTTATCGTGATCCTGTCGCCGGTGGGTCCGTACTATCCCGAAGGCATTGATCCGGTGAAGATTTATGTTGAGCGCAACTATGTCCGCGCCGTTAAGGGCGGCATGGGCTTTGCCAAAACCGGCGGTAACTACGCGGCCTCGCTGAAAGCGCAGGACGAAGCGGCGGCGCAGGGCTACACCCAGGTGCTGTGGCTGGACGGCGTGGAGCGCAAAAATATCGAAGAAGTCGGCACCATGAACGTGTTCTTCAAAATTGACGGCGAGATCGTGACCCCGGCGCTGAAAGGCAGCATTTTGGGCGGTATCACCCGTATGTCCTGCATCGAGCTGCTGAAATCGTGGGGCTACACCGTTACCGAGCGGGTGCTGCCGCTGGCGGAAGTGGAGCAGGCGGCTGCGGACGGCCGTTTGGAGGAAGCGTTCGGTACCGGTACCGCCGCGGTTATTTCGCCGATCGGCGAGCTGAAGGTGGACGATAACCACATCATCATCAACAACGGCGAGATCGGTCCGGTGGCGCACAAGCTGTACGACAACCTGACCGGTATTCAGACCGGTCGCCTGCCGGATACCTTCGGCTGGGTGGTCGAGGTCGAATAACCAACATGGCAACAAAAATCTTCGGGGCTTATGTTGCCCCGAAGATTTTTTTGTACATCATCTCAAAAGGAGATACGCAATGGCAGAGCTGTGCTATACCGTTCCGCCGGCGTTTGACGGCGACACGATGCAGAATTTTCTGCGGCGGGACTGCGGGCTGTCGTGGCGCATGGTGGTCAAGCTGAAACGGGTGGAACGGGGCATCACGCTGGACGGTGTGCCGGTGCGCACCATCGACCGGATCAAAGCGGGGCAAACCGTGCGACTGCGTATGCCGGAGGATACGGTGCGCATTGACGCGGTGGATATGCCGCTGGCGGTGGTGTGGGAGGATGACAACCTGCTGGTGGTCAACAAGCCGCCCTATCTGGCGGTGCATCCGTCGGCGGGGTTGCCGGATCCGACACTCGCCAACGCGGTGGTCGGCTATTATCGCCGCCGGGGCGAGGAGCACTCGTTCCGACCGGTCAACCGGCTGGATCGCAACACCAGCGGGCTGTTGCTGGTGGGCAAAAACGCCCACGCAACCTATGCGCTGGCGGGCAAGGTGCATAAAGAATATCTCGCGCTGGTGCTGGGCAACCTGCAAGGAGCGGGCTGCATTGACCAGCCCATCCGCGTCAAGGACGGCTGCTGCATCACCCGCGAAGTGGGGGAGGGCGGCAAGCCCAGCATCACCCATTATGAGGCGCTGGCAAGCAACGGCAGCGTGACGCTGGTGCGGCTGTGGCTGGAAACCGGCCGCACCCACCAAATTCGGGTGCATATGGCGTGGCTGGGGTATCCACTGGCGGGCGACACGATGTACGGCACCGATGAAACGGTGCTGCCCCGCCACGGACTGCACTGCTATCGTATGGCGTTCACCCATCCGCTCACCGGTGAGGCGCTGTCGCTGTCTGCGCCGCTGCCGGAGGATATGGCAGCGCTGGTGACGACCATCCCCGAGGGGGAGCAGCAGGTGCAGCGGCTGCTGGCGGATACGCCGGCTTCTATATAATATAGTATAAAAGGGGAGGAGCCTATGCCTGCGTGTATTGCGCACGCGCTGTTGATGCAGCGGGTGGAAACGCTGTGTCAGCAGCGACAAATTCCGCTATACGACCATGATCTGGCGCTGATCGGCGCCCAAGGACCGGACGTGTTCTTTTTTCACCGCGCGTTCCCGTGGCAACCCGGCAAGCGGGGATTTCAGGCAGGGCTGGATATGCACCACGGCAGCCCGCAACGGCTGCTGCAGGCATTCGCCGACAGCGCACGGCACGCTCAAAACGCCGCCTATGCCAAAGGGTATCTGCAAGGCTTTTTGTGTCATTACGCGCTGGATCGCACCGCCCATCCCTTTGTGCTGTACTGGCAGCAACAGTTGCGGCGGCAGCAGCCCGGCTACGCTAAAACCGACAGCCAGTACCATTTTCGCATCGAAAGCGCGCTGGATACCCTGATACTGCAGCGCCAGACCGGACGCCGCATCGCGGATTTCCGTCTGACAGCGTTGATACCGCCGGATCGAGGCGGGCGCTACCTCGCGATGGGGCAGCTGTACCAGCCGATCTACCGCGATTTGCTGCACCGCCCCGATGTGACGGCGGAGCAGATCGCGCAGGCACCGGGCGATATGCGGGAAGCGATGTTCTGGATGACCGACCGCCATGGCGCGCGGTGCTTCGCGCTACGCGGGGCGGAGGCGCTGCTGGGGAAAGGACCGCTGGGCACCTCGCTGCTGCGCCCGCTGCAAGCGGACGATTGGGATTACGCCAACGCCGCGCATCGACAGTGGCACAACCCGGCGGAGCCGGAGCAAACCTCCACCGCCGATTTTTACGAGTTGTTTGAACAGGCGGCGCAAGAGGCGACCGCCATGATCGCGGCGCTGTTGGACGCGCTGGATACCGATGCACCGCTGCCGGATATCACCGGCGACCGGGGCTTTGCCAGCAACCGGCGCGGCGTATACGAAAACAAGGAGTGGTAATATAATGCAACGCATCAAGAGCTTTCAGATCGACCACAATACCCTGCATCCGGGGCTGTACATTTCGCGGGTGGATGGCGACATCACCACCTACGATCTGCGGTTTATCCGTCCCAACACCCCGCCCTTTTTGTCCACCCCATCTATGCACACCATCGAGCACTTGTTTGCCACCTATGTGCGCAACAGCCCGCAAAAGGACGAAGTGATCTATTTCGGACCGATGGGGTGCCGCACCGGCTTCTATTTTCTGGTGCGCCATATCCCGCCGCAGCAGGTGATCGCGCTGGTGCAACAGGCGCTCGCGTTTATTGCCGATTACACCGGCGAGATTCCCGGCACCACCCCGGCGGAATGTGGCAATTATAAGGAGCACGACTTGGAAACCGCCAAAAAAGACGCCGCCGCCATGAAAAAAGTGTTGGAACAATGGCAAGAAAACCAGCTGGATTATGCCGCAATGGCTCGGTGAATTTTTCTGTTTTTGCTAAAATTGACTTGTGAATTTTGGCACCGCCGTAGGTTTTTCACGCAAAGGGTTGCATTTTTGTCATTTGGGACTATAATGGACGCATACTTTGTTACAAACGTGTAACCTTTTACAAGTGAAGAAAGGACGGTGATCGCCGTGTCGCAACAGGGGAAGGACATCCCACACAGTAGCAGCCCGGTTCGGGCTGTTTCGCACAAGACGATCAAGGAATGGCGACCCCGCATCGGCACCATGTGCTACCGGGGCTGTTATATCACCGGTATGCGGACCATCCGCTTGTTTAAGCGCAGCAAGCGCCGGATCAAACGCTGGTTCCGACCGGTCGAAAAAATTGTATACAAAGCGGCGGATGTGATTTTGCTGCGGCATTGCCGCGCGGTTGCCGCCGAAGCCAAACGCGTGGCGGCCGGATTCCCGCTGGCTGCCCGCCGTGTGCGTGACGCGTGGCGGGATCACCCGATCAAAGGGATCGGGCAGGCGCTGTTGCTGCCGTTCTTGGCGGCGCGCCGCCATCGCCGGGCGCTGATACACGCGCTGAACATGGCGGCTCCTGCCGCGGCGGCGGTGGCCCTGGTGGTCACGCTGCAATATTGGGGCAATCAACATTTTGCCCTGGCGCTGGAAGTGGACGGCCAGCAGGTCGGCTACATTCAGGACGAATCGGTGCTGGACGCCGCCGCCACCATGGCGGAGGAACGCGTCAGCGCCGACAGCACCTATCAAATGCAGCAAACCCCGCGCCTGTCCATCGCGATTGCGGACGAACAGGCGGTGCTGAGCGAAGCGGATTTGTGCAACAAGCTGTTGCGGATGTCCAGCGACGCGGTGGCGGAAATGGTGGGTTTGTATATCGACGGCGAATTCCAGGGAGCGGTTTCCTCCCGCGAGGGGTTGGAACAGGCGCTGGAAGAAGTGAAATCCCGGTACGCCGGCGACAAGGACGAAGCCTCCTTTGTGCAGGATGTGGAGCTGCGGGAAGCGTTGTATCCGGTGGATGCACTGCGCAGTGCAGCGGATATGACCGCCTACCTGCTGGAGGACAAAACCGTTCAGACGACCTGCACGGTCAAAAAGGGTGATACCTGGAAATCCATCGCCAAGCGCTACGACACCACCGAAAAAGAGCTGAAAGCGGAAAACGCCGATGTCGAAAAGCTGAAAACCGGCGATACGCTGCAGGTTTCCTATCAGAAACCGCGGATTCAGGTGCAGGTGGTGCGCGAGGAAACCTACGAAAAATCCATCGCGTATAAAACCGTGACCAAGCAGTCGGCAAAGCTGTTTGAAGGACAGCAAAAGGTGACCGGCGGCACCACCGGCAAAAAGAAAGTGACCGCCAAGGTGTGCCTGATCAACGGCGAGGAAGTGTCCCGCGAGGTGACCAAGGAGACCGTTACCAAAAAAGCGGTGACCAAGGTCATCACCAAAGGCACCAAAAAGATTTCGTCCATTCCCAGCCAAAACAAGGGGATGCTGACATGGCCGGTGCCGATTTGTTATAACGTCGCCCGCGGCGTATCGTCCAGCGGCAGCAGCCAGGGACGGCACGACGGACTGGATATTTGCAACGGTCCGGTGACGGTGAACAACCAACCCTTTGTGGCGGCGGCGGCCGGAACGGTCATCGAAGCCAGCAGCGGTTGGAACGGCGGCTACGGCAATATGGTGCGCGTGGACCACGGCAACGGATATGTCACCGTGTATGCGCACTGCAACGCGTTGTCTGTGTCGGTGGGGCAGAAGGTCCAGGCGGGTGAAACGCTGGGGCTGATCGGCAACACCGGTGCCAGCGACGGTCCGCACCTGCATTTTGAGGTGCTTTACAACGGACGGATCATGGATCCGCTGTTGTTCTTCTGATAAAACAAAAAGCAGCCGTCGGCGCCTTGGCGCTGGCGGCTGTGTTGCTAGTATTCAAAGGAGGTCATTTGTATGGATGCAAACCAAAAAGCGGTGATGGAAAAGCAAATTCAAACCGTGATCGCCGCGCTGGAACGCAACCGGATGCAGGGCTACTATGTGCCCACCCGGCAGGAGGTGCCCGCCAAGGTGGCGGAGCTGATGCACGACGGTGACACCGTGACGGTGGGCGGTTCCATGACGCTGGAGCAGTGCGGCGTGATGGAGCTGCTGCGCAGCGGACGGTATCATTTCTTGGATCGCGCCGCTCCCGGGCTGACACCGGAGCAGGTGCGGCAGGTGTATATCGACGGCTTTGGCTCGGATGCGCTGCTATGTTCCGCCAACGCGATCACGCTGAACGGCGAGTTGTACAATGTGGATGGCAACTCCAACCGGGTGGCGATGCTGGCGTTTGGACCGCGGTCGGTGATCGTGGTGGCGGGCTGCAACAAGATCGTGCCGGATCTGCAGGCGGCGCAGCAGCGGGTCAAGCAGATCGCTGCGCCGGAAAACGCCGAGCGGCTGTCCTGCGACACCTATTGTGCGCACAAGGGCACCTGCCAAGGGCTGTCGGGCGGGATGACCGACGGCTGCCACAGCCCGGGACGCATTTGCTGCACCTATCTGGTGCAGGCGCACCAGCGTGAGGCCGGACGCATCAAGGTGATCCTGGTGGGCGAAGAGCTGGGCTATTGATCCCGCTTTTGCCTTATAAACGCTCGCCATCGACACCCCTTGCCCCCGCGGGGCATACAATGCAGTAGAAACTGCAAAAAAGGGGCTGAGCCGGATGGGCGAATATGTGTGGCTGGCGGTGGTATTGCTGCTGGCGCTGTACGGACTGACACAAGGGGTCGGCAGACTGATGCTGTGGATGTGGCGACCGCGCCGCCCCCAGCCGGCGGTGCTGATTTTGCCGGTGTCGGGACACTGCGAGGATGTGGAACACACGGTGCGCGGCGCGTTGGCGCGGCAACGCTGGGTGACCGGCGGCGGAGCGGGGCGTGTGCTGCTGCTGGATGCCGGCATGGACGAACCCACCCGCGATCTGGCGCGCGCGGTTTGCGCCCGCTTGCCGGGGGTGGAATTTTGCCGCAGCGCCGGGGCTTTTCAAATCTGAGAAAAAGGGGTATAATGGCTCGTATACGATGCGGGCGATTATGCCCCTTGCTATTTTGACGACAAAGGAGGAATGCCCCGTGGCACTGGAGGAATTGCAGGGCACGGTGGAACACATTGTGTTCCGCAACGAGCAAAACGGCTGGACGGTGCTGGATCTGTCCGCCGAAGGCGAGCTGCACAAGGTGGTGGGCATTCTGCCGGCGGCGTATGCGGGCGAGTTTTTGCGGCTGCGCGGGCATTGGGGCGAGCACAAGAGCTTTGGGGTGCAATTTTGTGCCGAAGAATGCGAACACGAGCTGCCCACCGGCGCGGAGGCGGTGCTGCGGTATTTATCTTCCGGCGCGGTCAAGGGGATTCGCCAATCCACCGCGGTGAACATTCTGGAACGCTTCGGCGAGGATGCGCTGCGGGTGCTGGAAGAGGAGCCGGAACGGCTGGCGGAGATCAAGGGCATCTCCAAAGAACGCGCCCGCAAGATCGGTGAGGAATTCACCGCCCAATTTGGGCTGCGCGAGGTGATGCTGGCGCTGGGCGAATATGGCATCACCCCCAACGAAGCGATTCGCTGTTTCAAAAAATGGGGCACCCAAACCATCGAACGGGTCAAGCAAAACCCCTATCAGCTGTGCGGCAACGGACTGTACATCGGGTTTGAACGCGCCGACCAGATCGCCGCACAGATGGAGCGCCCGGCGGACGATTCCCGCCGGGTGGAAGCGGGGCTGCTGTATGTGCTGCGGCACAATTTGGGCAACGGTCACACCTGCCTGCCGGTGGACAAACTGATCCCCACGGCGGCGGGATTGTTGGGGCTGCCTTCCGAAGCGGTGCAGCCGGTGCTGGAGGATATGGGCATGGCGCTCGCGCTCAAGCTGCGGGATATCGACGGGCGCGCGTTCGCGTTTTTGCCGTCCATGTACAACGCCGAAACCTATGTGGCGCTGCGGCTGATCCAAACGCCCCATTGCGATGGTATGCCCGCGGACTTTTTGGAAAAACGGCTGGCGGCGATGGAACAGCAAAACGGCATTGCCTATGCCGACCAGCAAAAAGAGGCGATCCGCCAGGCGCTGGATCGCGGCACACTGGTGCTGACCGGCGGTCCCGGCACCGGCAAAACCACCACGCTGAAAGCCATCATCACGCTGCTGGAGGAGATGGGCGAAACGGTGGCGGTGGCGGCACCCACCGGGCGCGCCGCCAAGCGGCTGTCCGAGCTGACCGGCAGCGAGGGAAAAACCATTCACCGGCTGCTGGAGGTGCAGTGGACGGAGGACGACACCGCCCAGTTTGCCCGCAACGAGCAAAACCCGCTGGACATTGACGCGTTGGTGCTGGACGAAATGTCGATGGTGGACATCACGCTGATGGAAGGGGTGCTGCGGGCGCTGAAAGCGAATTGCCGCCTGATCATGGTGGGCGATACCGACCAGCTGCCGGCGGTCGGCCCCGGTTGTGTGCTGCACGATGTGATCGCCAGCGGAGCACTGCCGGTGGTGCAGCTGACCGAAATTTTCCGCCAGGCGATGGAAAGCCGCATTGTTACCAACGCCCACCGTATTGTGGCGGGCGAGATGCCGGATCTAACGGGGCGCACCGGCGATTTCTTTTTCTTGGCGCGCCCCGACAGCGAGCAGGTGGCGCAAACGGTGGTGGATCTGTGCGCCCGCCGGTTGCCCGCCAGCTATCAGCTGTCCGCGTTCCAAGGGATACAGGTGCTGTGCCCCGGCCGACAGGGCGAGCTCGGCACCGTGGCACTCAACCGCCGGTTGCAGGAACAGCTCAACCCGCCCGCCGCCGACCGGCGCACGGTGGAGATCGAAGGCACCCTGCTGCGGGTGGGCGACAAGGTGATGCATGTGCGCAACAACTACGACATTGTGTGGACCAAAGATAACGGCGACGGTGGCACCGGCGTGTTCAACGGCGACATCGGCATTTTGGAGCGCATCGACCCGCACGGCGACACGCTGTCGGTGCGGTATGACGACCGGGTGGCGCTGTACACGCGGCAGGACGCGCAGGATCTGCAGCTGAGCTATGCCGCCACCATTCACAAAAGCCAGGGCAGCGAATTTGACGCGGTGGTGCTGCCGCTGTTCCATCAGCAAAAGCTGCTGTGTTACCGCAATCTGCTGTACACGGCGGTCACCCGCGCGCGCAAGCTGCTGATTATCGTGGGCAGCCGCGACACGGTGGAGGAGATGGTGCGCAACGACCGCAAAACGCTGCGATACAGCGGGCTGCAGAGCTTTATTACCATGTGGCGGGAGTCGGGACTGTGACCGGCCGCGATCTTACCGGGGCGCTGCTGTCTGCCTTTTTTCCGGATCGCTGCGCCTACTGCGGCGCGGTGGTGCCGCACCCGGAGCGGATGTGCCCGGAGTGTGCTGTGAAGCTGCCGGTGGTGGAGGGCGAAACCTGCCCGCTTTGCGGCTGTGCACGGCGCGACTGCACCTGTGAGCATCATCGTCACCCGTATGACCGCTGCATCGCCCCGTTATATTACGAAGGTCCCGCCCGCCACGCGATTTTGCGGATGAAGCAGCGGGAGCGCCCCTATGTGGTGCGCGAGCTGGCGGCGCGCATGATCCGCGCATTTTTGCGCAGCGGCGAGCCGCTGCCGGACGCGGTGGTGTATGTGCCGATGACGCGGAAGGACGAGCAACAGCGTGGATTCAACCAAAGCCGGATGCTGGCTGCCGAGGTGGCAGAGGGACTGGCGGTGCCGCTGTGGGCGGCGCTGCGCAAGGTGCAGCGAACCCGCCCGCAAAAGCAGCTGTCTGCCGAACAACGCAGCGGCAATGTGCTGGGGGTATTCGATGCCGCACCGGACATGGCGCCGGCAGGCAAACGACTGCTGCTGATCGATGATCTGATGACCACCGGCGCCACCGCCGGCGAATGCGCCAAGGTGTTGAAGCTATACGGTGCCGAGCGTGTGGTGCTGCTCGCCGCCGCGATCACAAGAAAAACAGAAAAGAACGCATAAAAAAGCCGCGCTCTCGACCGAGAACGCGGCTTTACATCATCCTAAGCGGTAGAAAAGATACGCTGCCACTGCAATCTGCAGAAGCAAAATGGCGGGCAAGCCCCACATAAATCGACGGTGGCGCGTTTTGTGGTGGATCAGCCGCATGGTTACATACATGGCGGCGCAGCCGCCCAGTGCCGCCACCCAAAACAATGCCGCTTCGGGGATCCGCCAGCGATGGTGCCGCGCTTTGTATTTGTCGGTGACGGTGAGGATAACCGCTACCAAGCTGATGATTCCGAGATAACCGGCGATATACGGACAGAGTGCCGCACAAAATTCGGTGGATGGCATGGACAAATTCTCCTTTTTCAGGTATGATATATCTATCTGCATCATATCGTATACTACCGGACAAGGGGTGCCTTTGTCAACTGAAAAAAGGGGAGGGGACGCGATTGAAACGGTGCTGCTTGGCGCTGGCGTTGGTGCTGGCGCTGCTATGCGGCTGTCGGGCGGACACTCGCCCGGTTTCGGTGGTGTCCACCGGCACCGCTGCGTCAGTTGCTGCTTCTAAGCAGCCGACCGCATCCCTTTCCGCGACCACGGCGCTGACCACAGCGGTCTCCGCCGGAACCGCTTCGGCGGAGACAACGACTTCCCGCGTGGCGCGCACGACCACGCGTGCTGCGACTACTGCCGCTCCCTCCACCACCCGCACAACGGAAATGCGCGGGGTGTGGCTCTCGTATTACGAGATCGACGCGCTGCTGAACGGCAAAACCGCCGCGGCGGCGGGAGCGGCGCTGGATGAACTGATGCAGACCTGCGCCTCTTATGGACTGAACACCGTGTTTTTTCATGTGCGGGGCAACAGCGACGCGTACTACGCTTCGCAGCAATATCCGGCGGCAACATCGGTCAAATCGCTGCTGGTGGCGGGGTTCGACCCCTTGCAGCGGGCGGTGCAGGCGGCGCACAAAAACGGTTTGAAGCTGCACGCGTGGGTCAATCCCTATCGCGTGGGCAAGGATAAAACACGCGCCCGGGTGGACAAGATTTTTACCTATCAGGACACCCTCTACTATATGCCGCACGAAGCGGCGGTGCAGCAGCTGGTGGTGGCGGGCGTGCGCGAGATTGTGCAGAATTACGCGGTGGACGGAGTGCAGTTTGACGATTATTTTTACCCCGAGGGTGGGGTGCCGACCGACCAGCCCGCTGCGTTTGAGAAAACGGCGTTTTCGGCGTGGCAGCAAAAAAACAGCAGCGGTACCATCGGGAATTGGCGGCGCAGCTGCGTGGATGCGCTGATACGCGATGTGTACAAAGCAGTGCACACCCGCGCGGGATGCGTGTTTGGCGTGAGTCCGGATGCGGACGCGGACAAGGATCATGACCGGCTGTACGCCGATGTGACCGGATGGATGAATCGCGCCGACCGGCTGGACTATGTTTGCCCGCAGGTGTATTATGGGTTTGAACACGAAACCCGTCCGTTTCACAAAATGGTGCAGCAGTGGCGCGGCTACAAACGCCGATCGTCGGTGCAGCTGTATGTGGGGTTGGCGCTGTACAAAGCGGGGCAAGCCGATGCCTACGCCGGCTCCGGCGCAGACGAATGGCAAACCCACGATTCCATCATGGCGCGGTCGGTCAACTGGCTGCGCACCCGCAAGGATTGTGGAGGATTTGCATTTTTTAGCTATGCGTATTTCACCCCCGCGAGCGCCGGGTTGACCGGAAAAGCGCGGCAGATCGCCGCGCGAGAAGTAGAACAAGTGTTGGCGCTGATGCGCTGAGGATATAGGAGAACAGAATGGCACAGCATGGAAAAAAAGCGGCGTGGCGTGCACGCTGGACAACCAAAAAAACGATCATCGCGGTGGCGGCGCTTTGCCTCGCTGCGGCGATAGGCGCGGGGCTGTGGTGGGCGCTGTCGCGTGACGAAAGCCGCCCGGTGGTATCACCGGACGCGCCCGCCTCGTCGGAAGCGGAAAAAACCATGGCGGATTATCCGCGCACCGCGCCGGTCGCGAGCATGAAAGCTGCGATGTTTACCCCCGGGGTGGACTATTACACCGATGCGGGCAACACCCCCGCCGATATGCGCAACCAGATCGACAAAGCGCTGGCGTCCTGCGAAAAATGGGAGTTCAACACCGTGATCGCCGACACCCGCTATCAGGGCAAGCCACTGTATGCCAGCGCGCTCGGCGAATCGCTGACCTTCACCGATGGCGGCGAGCGGTTTGACCCGCTGGCGTATCTGGTGGAACAGGCGCATCAGAAACATCTGACGGTGTATGCGCTGTTGGATCTGCGGGTGGGACAAGCCGGCGGCTTTGACCCGCAGCAGCCGGATGTCGAGCACTTGTGCCAATCGGTGCAGGAAGCGCTGGATGCCTACGATGTGGAGGGCTACTATCTGACCGGCTACGCCTGCCCCGAGGGCAGCGCCGACGGCGATTCCGTCGCCCGTCAAACCGCCATCGACTCCGCCGTGCAGGAAACGGTGATGGCGGTGCTGAAAAAAGGCGACCGCAGCATCGGGCTGTTTGCCGATCCCGTTTGGGCGAGCACCGACACGGCGACGGAGGGCATCAAGGCGACCGATGTGTATCAGGATTTTACCGATGGCGGCGCGGACACCCGCCGCTGGCTGCAAGAGGGTTGGTTCGACAGCGTGTTGCTGAAGAACTACACCTCTCTGGGAGATAAAACCTTGTCCTTTTCCACCGTGCTCACATGGTGGGACAAGCTGTGTACCGATCGCGCGCTGCCGCTGTTTGTGGCGCACGCCGCCGAAAAAGCCGGCGGCGACGAGAGCGGGTGGAGCTCGCCGGACCAGCTGCCGCGGCAGTATCTGGCGGCGAAAAAAGCCAAAGCCTACGCCGGCAGCGCCTTTGGCGTGGCGGCGCTGCAGCGCAACACCGATAAAACTACCGATGTGCTGCTGAACACGATGGCGGGCAAGGCGAAAACCGCCTTTTTGGAGGACAAGCTCGCCCTGACCTCACCCAAGGAGAAATCCACCACCACGCTGGAATCACGGTTCACGCTGCAAGGCAGCGCCGATCCCAACTTTCCGCTGCTGCTCAACGGCAAGACGCTGGAGGTGTCGGATCATGGCTATTTTGCCAAGGATGTGACCCTTTCGCCCGGCAAAAACACCTTCACTTTCCGCCACAAAGGGCAAAAGGTCACCTATACCGTGATCTATGAGATACAGGTGCTGAAAAGCGTCGCGCCGGTGCGCGATGTCAAGCTGGAAGGCGGCACCGCCATCACCATCAGCGCGATTGCCCGCAAAGGCGCGACCGTGTCGGCGACGGTGGGGTCCACCACCGTGAAGATGCAATCCGCGCCGCTGCAAATGGAAAACGGCAGCGAGGATCTGTCGGATTACGAAAACTTTTCCGGCGTATATGTGCTGCCCGCCGGGGTGACCGGCAAGGTGCAGTCGCTGGGCGCGGTGAAGGTAAGGGGTAAGTACCAGGGCGTTTCGCAGACCATGAAAGGCGGGCGCTTGTTTGTTGCGGCGAAGAAGCAGGTTTCCACCGGCAACACCGGTTCGTCCTCTTCCGGCAGCAACGGCAACGACACGGCCATTCTTGATCCCTCCAAAGGCGGTACCGTGCTGGCGAGCGGCACACTGATGTCTATCACGGCGGAATACGCCGAAACCTTCCGCGGCAGCACGGTAGAGGATTACTCCCGTCCCAACAACGCCTATCTGGCGAAAGGCACCACCGATGTGCTGGTGCGGCAGGTGTTTGACTCCGCCTCGGAGCATTACTATTATCAGCTCGGCTCCGGCCGGCGGGTATATATGGACGATGCCGCTGTGTACAAGGAAAACGGCAAGCTGACCGCCAACACCCTTTCCGGCGGACAAACCACGCTGGAGAATGGCGGCACCACCATCACCTTCGGCTCGCATTGGAAGATCCCCTATAATGTGGAGCTGCTTCCGCAAAAATACCGCAACGCGAACACCTCGTCCCAGCCGAGCTACGATGTGAGCGCCACCGGCCAGACCACCGAATATGTGGATATCACCTTCTACTATACCGATACCGTGCCCGCCGCGCCGGATGTGAGCAGCAGCCCGCTGTTTAGCAAAGCGGCGTGGATCAAAGGCAAGGATCACCAATATGTGCTGCGGCTAACGCTGACCCGCAAAGCGCAGTTCTATGGCTATTCGGTCAAATGGGAAAGCGGCGGTAAAATGAGCCTGCATTTCCAACACGCACCCACGGTGGGCAGCGACACGCAGCCGCTGAAAGGGATGCGCATTTTGCTGGATGCCGGACACGGCGGCAGCTCGGTCGGCACCGCGTCAGGGTCGCTGCCTGAAAAAACGCTGACGCTGCAATATGCCAAAACGCTGCAGCAAAAGCTGCAAGCGCTGGGCGCAACGGTGCATATGACCCGCACCACCGATTCCAACCCCACGGTGGATGCGCGGATGAATGCCGGACGCAACAACGGCACCGATCTGATCCTCAGCATCCACATGGATGGTTCCACCAGCAGCGCGACCAATGGCTGCTCGGTGCATTATTTCAACGAGTATTCGTATCTGCCCGCCAAAACCATCACCGAAAAGATGCGGCAGGTGGAGCGCTCCTATGGCATCGGCAGCCGACAGGAGGTCTGCTTGTGGAATCCGTTCTTCATCACGCGGGTGTCGGATGCGCCCAGTATGCTGATCGAATGTGGCTTTATGAGCAACCCGCGCAATCTGGAACTGTTGATCAGCGACAGCTATCGCAACCAGCTTACCGGTGCGATCGCGGACGGTGTGGTGGCGTATTTTGAGTCGCTGCCCGCAATGGAGAGTACCTCGTCTATTGACAGCTATGCCGCTGCGACACCCGCGACGGCATCAATGGCGGGATCGCTCATTGTGGCGGCGCTTCCTGCCGACAGCCGCAAGCGGCTGTGGTGATGAATATAGCGATTTTTGTAAAAGCCCCGGGCGTGTAACCGCCCGGGGCTTTCACGCGCCTGTTTGGTAGAAACGCAGAAGCGATAGTGAATGCAGAGATTTTGCTGGGCTTTCTCTGACGAGGGAGGCTTGCACTTACCGCAGATTTGTGCGTGATTCGTGGGACGATGTGGGCATCACCCCCTACGAAAGCACTGGAAAAGAATCTTCGCTGGCGCTCAGAATGACAGGTTGAGTAGGAATTCCGCAAGCCTTCCCCTCGGAGGGGAAGGTGGCGCGGCATTGCCGCGCCGGATGAGGTGTTAGAAACCTGTAGATTTCGCTGAAACCAGTGGCGTACTAAAGCCTCCCTTGTGTAAAGGGAGGTGGCACAGCGTTAAGCTGTGACGGAGGGATTGTAGCGGAAATCGCCTGTTTAAACGCCGTCCGGCGGACGGCGACAATCCCCCAGTCACGACCACAGTCGTGACAGCCCCCTTTACACAAAGGGGCCATGCGCCCGCCGCCAGCATCATAAAGCTTATTATTTTTCCACCTCATCCGATTCGCTGTGCTTAGCACCTTCTCCTCAAGGAGAAGGTTTGCACTTACCGCAGATTTGTGCGTGATTCGTGGGACGATGTGGACATCGCCCCCTACGAAAGCACTGGAAAAGATTCTTCGCTGGCGCTCAGAATGACAGGATGAGTAGAAACTTCGCAAGCCTTCCCCTCGGAGGGGAAGGTGGCGCGGCATTGCCGCGACGGATGAGGTGGAAAAGCGGGAGATTTTCTGTATCTGATAGCGGATGCATGGCTCCGCTTTGCCGCTGCGATATCGACAAAGTGGGGCTTTTTTCTACTTGTGGTGTGTCGAAGAGTATGGTATACTGAAAGAAATACCGAAAAAAGGGGTCGGACAAGCTTATGAAACCGGAAGACCGCCAACCGAATGAAGATATTCTCGCCGGGCGCAACGCGGTAAGCGAGGCGCTGCGGTCGGGTCGCCCGCTGGACTGCGTTTGGGTGGCACGGGGCGAACGCACAGGCAGCATTCGCCCGTTGCTGGCTCGTTGCCGCGAACAGGGCGTGTTGATAAAAGAAGTGGATACCCGCAAGCTGGACGCCGTGTGCGGTCCGCATCATCAGGGCATTGCCGCGGTGGCGGCATGTAAGCAATATGCCACGCTGGACGATCTGTTTGCCGCTGCCGAGCAAAAGGGGGAGCCGCCCTTTTTTGTGATCTGCGACGAGCTGAACGATCCACACAATTTGGGCGCGATCGCGCGTTCCGCCGAAGCGGCGGGAGCGCATGGGGTCATCATTCCCAAGCACCGGTCGGCGGGGCTGACCTCCACGGTGTATAAGGCATCGGCGGGCGCGGTGGAATATATGCCGATCGCGCGGGTCGGCAACATTTCCGACACCATCAAAACGCTGAAAAAACGCGGCGTGTGGGTGTATGGGCTGGATATGGACGGCGATATGTGGTGCCAGACGGATCTGACCGGTCCGCTGGCGCTGGTGGTCGGGTCCGAGGGCGCAGGCATCGGTCGGCTGGTGCGGGAGCAATGCGACGGCCTTTTGTCGCTGCCGATGGCGGGACGCATCAACTCGTTGAACGCTTCGGTGGCGTGTGGCATTGCGCTGTATGAGGCGGCGCGCCAGCGCGGCGGCATCGCGGCACGCTGATAGCCGCGGCTTTGAGGAAGAAGGACGACGGATATGGGTAACAAAGACAATGCAGAAACGCCCAAAAGCGGGCGCTTTGGACGGCGCAAACACCAACCGGCGGAGTACGAACCGGGCGAATTCTTTGTGTTGCCGCCCGAGATGGAGGACGATGAGGCGATTTTGCACGTAGACAAACCGGCAGAGGAGCCCACCTCCCCCGAAATGCCGCAAGGCGAGAATGTGGTGTCGCTGGAGGAACTGTCGGCACGCCGCCAGGCGGAAACGGCAGAAGAGCCGGTGGGCGATACCGTGGTGGTGGATGCCGATCTGGACAAAACCCGCATCGCGGAGGATGTGTCCGGCGATACGGTGGTCGTCAGCGATAACGCCCCCGCCCCCGCTCCTGCTCCCACCGACGAGGTGGAGGGTCAGATGAAGCTGGAGGATTGGGAAGAGCCTCCGGCACTGGGCGACGACTGGCAGGAGCGGCTGCGCCGTACCCGTCAGGAACAAATGGAAGATTTTGAACGCCGCCGCGAAAAAGCGGGCGGTTTAAAGCTGTCCGGCGAGGAAGAAGTCAACGACCCCGCCGAGGAACCTCCCGCTCCCACGGTGGAGGAACCGGAAGAGGAGCTGGAGGATTACAGCCGGTACGAGGAAACCGCTGCGGTGCGCGGCGAGCTGTTGTACCGCCGCCGCATGGGCTGGATCACGCTGCTGGCCTCGGCGGTGCCGGAGCTGCTGCTGCTTTGGCTGGCGCTGGTGGCGTATCTGTTTTCCGGCGTATCGGTGCTGCACATTCTGGTGTCGCTGATTTTGCTGGGCGTGATGGTGGCGGTGAATTACCGCACGGTGCTCAACGGTTGGAAAAACCTGTTCCATATGGCGGCGGACGCGGACACGCCCGCGGCGGTCGCCTCGGTAGTGACGCTGCTGCACACGATGATCCAGCTGTTTAACGTGGACGAGATCGGTGCACCGGACAAGGTGCCGGTGCTGCTGCCCGCGGTGGCGGGCATGGGGCTGTTGCTGTCCGCTGTGGGGCGGCAATGGCGCGTGTGCCGCATCGCGAACAACTTCCGGCTGGTATCGTTCCAAGGCGACAAGGTCGCCGCCTGTCGGGTGGACGACCCGCAGGAGGCGATGGAGCTGGGGCGTCCGGCGGTGGCGATGGGCATACCGGAGGTGTGTTATTTCAAAAAGTCGCACTTTTTGAAGGGCTTTTTACGCCATTCCTACGGTGCGGACGCGGGTGACGAGCGGATGCGGCTGTATATGCCGATCAGCTTGGGTGCGTCGCTGTTGCTGGCGGTGGCGTTCTTTGTGTATTCCGGTTCGCTGTTCGGTACGCTGGCGGTGTTTACGGCGGCGGTGTGTACCGCGGCGCCGTTGGGATTGCTGACAGCGGTGAATCTGCCGCTGTGGCGGGTGTCCCGCCGCCTGCTGGAACAGGGCGCGATGCTGTCCGGTTGGGACGCGGTGGAAGAATTCGGCGGCGTGGACGCCTTAACGGTGAGCGCGAGCGATCTGTTTCCGGAGGACAGCGTGGTGCTGCACGGGATCAAGACCTTTTCCGGCACCCGCATTGACCGCGCCATTGTGGACGCGGCAGCAGTGGCGATCGCCGCGGGCGGCCCATTGGCACATGTGTTCCGTCGGGTGATCGAGGATGACGAAAGCATGCTGCAGCCGGTGGAATCGCTGGTGTATGAACAGGATATGGGTGTGTCCGGCTGGGTCGGCGGCCGGCGGGTGCTGGTCGGCAACCGCAAGCTGCTGGAAAACCACGGCGTGGATGTACCATCCCGCGATTATGAGATGCGCTACACCAACGGCGACCGCCAGCTGGTGTATTTGTCCACCGCGGGGGAGCTGTCCGCGATGTTCGTGGTCAGCTATCTGGCGGACGAAGAGATCGGCGAGGCGCTGGAGGCGCTGACCAAAGGCGGCATCACGCTGCTGATCCATACCTGCGACCCCAACGTTACCGAGGATCTGGTGTGTCAGGTGTACGGGCTGGATCGGTACTATGTGGAGGTGCTGGATGCGACCGCCGGACGGCTGTATGTGCGGCTGCAAAGCGAAAAATATGCCGACCGCGAGGCGCTGGTCGCCTCCAACGGTTGGGCACAGGGCATGGCGCAGGCGATCGCGACCTGCCGCCGGCTGCGGGTCAGCGGGCTGATGGCGGTCGCTACGCAGCTGATCGGCAGCGTGCTGGGGTTTGTACTGACGGCATTTCTCAGCTTTTACAACGGGTCTCCCGCCCCGGCCATCTTCGCGGTGCTGTATTTGCTGGGGTGCGTGGGGGTGTCGTGGCTGCTTCCACTCTTCAAACGCACTTGAAAATTGGGTATAATGCACAAAATCACCTATGGCTTGTTGGAACCTTAGGTGATTTTTTTCTTTTCCGCATCATTTTTCGGTTGCAATTTCAACGGAAATAGAATATAATTACAAAGTAGTTGGTGCGTTATGGAAAGTTTTTGTTAATAATTGCTCAACTTTTGCCGAAACGGGCAGAATAAGTTCGATACGAGAGGAGTCATCACATTGAAACAGTACACAGCCAAGGATATTCGCAATATAGCATTGGTGGGGCACGCCGGCAGCGGCAAGACCTCGCTGGCGGAAGCGGCTTTTTATCTGACCGGCCAGGCCGACCGTTTGGGTCGCGTGGCGGACGGTACCACCGTTTGTGATTTTGACCCCGAAGAGATTCGTCGGGGCGCATCGGTTTCCACCGCGCTGCTGCCGGTGGAATGGAAAGATACCAAAATGAATTTTCTGGATACCCCCGGCTTGTTTGATTTTTCGGCGGGCTTGAGCGAGGGTATGCGCGCCGCCGGTAGCGCGGTGATCGTGCTGTCCGGCAAAAGCGGTGTCACGGTGGGGGCGGAAAAGGGCTTTCGCGCCGCCCGCAAAAAAGGCATCGCCAACATCTTTTTTGTCAACAAGCTGGACAGCACCCACGCCGATTTTTACAAGGTGTTTGAAGAGCTGAAAATCAAATTCGGTCCGATGGTGTGCCCGATTGTGGTACCGTATGTGGTGGATCATCAGGTGCAGTGCTATGTCAATCTGCTGGAGTACAAGGCGTACACCTATGCGGACGGAAAAGCGACCGAGGTGCCGATTCCCGATATGGGTCACCGGCTGGACGGCTTGCGCACCGCTATCAACGAAGCGGTGGCGGAAACCAGCGAAGAGCTGATGGAAAAATATTTCTCCGGCGAAGTGTTTACGCCGGACGAATTGATTATGGGGCTTGCCACCGGTATCCGCCGGGGCGAGATCGCGCCGGTGTTCTGCGGCTCGGCGCAGCAGCTGGAAGGCGTGGATCAGCTGCTCAACGGTCTGCGCTGGTTGGCGCCGTGGGCGGAAACCGTCGCCGGTGAAAACGGCGTGGACCCCGACGGCAACGAAGTGGCGCTGACGGTCAACGAAAACGCCCAAACCGCGGCGATCGTGTTCAAAAGCGTGGTGGACCCGTTCGTGGGCAAGCTGCTGTACTTCAAGGTGATCTGCGGAAAGGTGTCGCCCGATACCCAGCTGCTGAATATGCGCACTGGCCAGCAGGAAAAGATCGGCAAGGTGTTTTATGTCCGCGGCAAAAAGCAGGAGGAAGCGCCGTATATCGGCGCGGGTGACATCGGCGCGGTGGCAAAGCTGAACAACACCAACACCGGTGACACCCTGTGCGCCCCGGCGCGTCCGGTGGTGCTGCCCGGTATTGATTTTGAAAAGCCCAGTCTGTCGATGGCGGTGGTTGCCAAAAACAAGGGCGACGAGGAAAAAATTGCTTCCGGTTTGCAGCGTATGATGGAGGAGGATCCCACCATCAGCTATCGCACCGATCCCGAAACGCACGAGCAGATTTTGTCCGGCTTGGGTGAGCAGCATCTGGATGTGGTCGCGTCCAAACTGAAATCCAAATTCGGTGTGGAAATTGAGATGCGTCCGCCGCAGGTCGCCTATCGCGAAACCATTCGCAAAAAGGTGAAGGTGCAGGGACGGCACAAAAAGCAATCCGGCGGTCACGGCCAGTTTGGCGATGTGTGGGTCGAATTCGAGCCGTGCGACAGCGACGAGCTGGTGTTTGAGGAAACCGTTTTCGGCGGCTCGGTGCCGAAAAACTTCTTCCCCGCGGTGGAAAAAGGCTTGCGCGATAGTGCCCAAAAGGGCGTGCTGGCGGGCTACCCGATGGTAGGGGTGAAAGCCACGCTGGTGGACGGTTCCTACCATCCGGTGGACTCGTCCGAAATGGCGTTCAAAACCGCCGCATCACTGGCGTATAAGGCGGGCATTCCGCAGGCGAATCCGGTGCTGCTGGAGCCGATCGGCTTTTTGCAGGTGACGGTGCCCACCGAGGCGACCGGCGATATTATGGGCGATGTGACCAAGCGGCGCGGCCGCGTGTTGGGCATGAACCCCGCCGAGGATAACCTGACCTGTGTGGAAGCGGAAATTCCGATGGCGGAAACCGACGATTTCTCCACCGTGCTGCGTTCCATGACCCAGGGTCGCGGATCGTTTACGCTGCGGTTTGAGCGGTACGAGGAGGCGCCGCCCGCGGTGGCGCAAAAGGTGATCGCGGCGCGTAAGGTGGACGACGCGGACTAATCAGCCTACATAACAAGGGTCGCGGCAGTATACGCCGCGACCCTTCGTATCCCTGTGAGATAAGGAGAACGCTATGAACCAACCATGCTATCATATCGGTATTGCGCCGGAACAGGGCGCGCCGTGGGCGCTGATTGCGGGCGACCCCGGGCGGGTCCCCGCGATTGCCGCCTATTTGGACAACCCCGCCCCGCTGGGGCAAAATCGGGAATACACCTCGTGGGTCGGCACACTGGCGGGGCAGCGGGTGCTGGTGATGTCGCACGGCATCGGCGGTCCCTCCACCGCTATTTGCGTGGAGGAGCTGGCGCAATGCGGGGTGCATACGCTGATTCGTGTGGGCACCTGCGGCGGTATGCAGCAGCAGGTGCTGGCGGGCGATTTGGTGGCGGCGACCGGCGCGATCCGGGCGGAGGGTACCTCCCGCGAATATCTGCCGGTGGAGTTTCCGGCGGTGGCGGATGTACAGGTAGTGCAGGCGCTGCTGACGGCGGCGAACGCTGCCGGTCGGCGGATCCACGCCGGTGTGGTGCAGTGCAAGGACTCGTTTTACGGTCAGCACCAGCCGGACGCGTCGCCGGTGGGCGCCGAGCTGAAAGCCAAATGGCACGCGTGGATCGCGGGCGGCTGTCTGGCATCCGAAATGGAATCCGCCACCCTGTTTATTGTGGCGGCGGTCAAACGGATGCGAGCGGGCTGCCTGCTGCACACGCTGTGGAACCAGGAGCGCCAAGCCGCCGGGTTGCCGGACGAGCCGGTGATGGACACCGACGGCGCGGTGCGCACGGCGGTGGAGGCGCTGCGGCTGTTGATTGAACAGGATGCATAAACGATGCACCCTAAGCGGAGGGAATGTCCCCTCCGCTTTTTTGCGCGTTCCGGCGGTTTACAAACCACCGGCGCTATGGTAAAATAAAGGGCAGAGTATGACCGGTTCCCGGGAGAATCGTGGAGATAAGGAGTGGATGGTATGCCTACGAGCGGGCGCTCCAACTGGACAACATGGAAAAATGCGGTGCTGCGCTTTTGGCGTGAAAAGCCGCGCCGCGCGGTCGCGATCGCCAGCGCGGCGGCGATTTTGTCGCTGTCGCTGGGGGTGGTGCTGACCCTGCCGACCGCAACCGATACCCCCGCCTCCAGTGTGGATGACAATGCGGCGATACAGGAAGAAGAGGGCGTGCGCCACGCGCAGGGCACGCTGGACGCCAAGCTGGCGGCGTTGAAACAGGCGGCGCTGGCGGACGAGCATATTGACGACACGCTGCAGGATTCCATGGGTTACCAAAGCCAAAAAGCGCCTTATGTGGTGTTCTTTTCCGCAACGGACGGCAAAGAACGCGCTGCGGTGGTGAACGGCACCGGCGAAACCACAGCGGCGGCATGGCTGGCGGCGGAGGAAGCGCTGCGCACCTATGTGCGCGAGCAGAGCATCAGCCCGGTTTGGCTGAAGGTGGATCTGCTGACCCATGCTGAAAAGGTGACGCAAGCCGAGCTGAACAAGCGGGTAAAAGCCTGCCGCGAAAACGGTTTTCGCTATGGGCTCGCGTTTGACGCGGGCTACCAAACCGCTTTGCTGGAAGCGGAGGTCAGCGCCAGCGGCGCGATCGATTACGATAAAAACGCGTTGGATCTGGCGAGCGCTAACATTTATCTGGCACAGGCGGAGCGCGCCGGTGTTGGTGTGATGAACAATGAGGTGGTGGTGTTTACCACCAAGGGCTATTTTTGCGACGAAAACGATGAGGTGGCGGAGCTGTCGGAGGAGGGAGCCTCCACCGGTCGCCGGTTGATGGATACGGTGGACAAGCAAACCGTCCAGACGATGACCGCCAGCGCCGCCAACTATCTTGCGGACATTGTGCAGGACGACGGCCGGTTTGTGTACAGCTACGCTCCCACCACCAACAAGCGGTCGAGCAGCTATAACATTCTGCGCCATTGCGGCGCGATCTGGAGTCTGTGCCAGCAAGCGCAGGTGAGCGGCGACAGCTCGCTGCTGCTGCCGGTGGATCAGGCGCTGGAATATCTGCAAACCCAGATCCAGCAGGATGGCGACGCCGCGTTTGTGGTGCAAAGCAGCGCGAGCGAGGTGCGGCTGGGCGGAAATGCGTTGGCGATTTTGGCGATGACCGAATACGCCACTGCGTTCGACAGCGATGCATATGACGAGCTGATCGCGCAGCTGGCACAGGGGATTTTGCGGATGCAAAACGACGACGGCCGGTTCACCCATGTGCTGAACGCGGAGGATTACAGCGTGAAAGAGCAGAGCCGCGGTACGCTGTACGATGGCGAAGCCACCTTTGCGCTGGCGCGCGCCTACGGCCGCACCAAGCAAAAGAGCTTTTTGGAGGGCGCGAAGCGCGCTGCCGATTGGATGGGTGAACAGAAATACGAGCAATACGGCGACCACTGGGTGGCGTATGCGATGAACGAGCTGACCAAATACGCGCCGGAGCAGCGGTATTTTCTGCTGGGGATTCAAAACGCCCAGCAGCATTTGGAAGAGATCGAACAGCGCGAAACCACCTCGCCCACGGGGCTGGAGCTGTTGATGGCGACCTTTGAGCTGGTGGGGCGGGCGCAAACCGAACACATTTCGATCAACGGTGTGTCCGGCTTTGGCACCAAAACGCTGGCGCGCGCCATCCAAACCCGCGTGAATGTGATGCTGGACGGCTATTTTTACCCCGAGCTGGCGATGTATATGCAGCGCCCCCAACGGGTGGAGGGCACCTTCTTTGTGCGGCAGGACGCGTTCCGGGTGCGCATCGACGATGTGCAGCACAATATGAACGCGTTTTACGCATACGCCCAAAACTACGATGCGGTTCAAAAAGCCGCCAAATAAGAGGACGAAAAAATCGCGCAGACACTTCTGTGTCTGCGCGATCTTTCACATATTCAGCAACGCAAAGCCCAAATTCAGATATCCGGCGAACAGCACCCACAGCAGATAGGGGAGCAGCAGCCAGTAGGCGGTGCGGCTGGCGGTGCGGAACCGGCACATGGTCAGCGAAACCAACGCCGCCAACAACAGCAGCCAGAAAAAGGCGAACAACCGCCACTCCAGCCGGAAGAAAAACAGCGACCACAGCATATTGACCGCCAGCTGCGCAAAATAGGGGCGCAGCAGCGCCGTGCGATTCACATCCTTGGTGTTCCACACAAGATAGGCGGCGATCCCCATCAAAATGTACAGCACCGTCCATACCACCGGGAACACCCATTCCGGCGGGGTGAGCGGCGGCGTTTGCAAACCGTCGAAGGTGGCTTTGCCGCCCAAAAAGTTGCCGACCGCGCCTACTACCAGCGCCCCCACCACAAAAGCCGCCAACGCTCCCAGATGCAGCCCGTATCGCCGCTTTTCCAAATCGTGCATACCTCATCACACTCCTTGCCCTAGTGTATGCGCCCGCCCGTCGTATTATCAAAAAATCGCGCGTCAACACAGAATTCGTCAAAAGTCGATGTTTTTTTCGGCTCTTTCTTGAAAACGGACGCGATATCCTGTATAATACTTTGGAAGAATTCAAAATGGGGGAGAGCGCAAACCATGAGGGAACAGGTTGGCTTTGATAATGACCAGTATTTGCGGATGCAGTCGGAACACATCCGCGACCGTATTGCCCAGTTCGGCGGCAAGCTGTATCTGGAGTTTGGCGGAAAACTGTTCGACGATTATCATGCGTCCCGTGTGTTGCCCGGATTCCAGCCGGACAGCAAGCTGCGGATGCTGCTGCAACTGAAAGAACAGGTGGAAGTGGTCATTGTGATCAACGCCGCCGATATTGAAAAAAACAAGCTGCGCGGAGATCTGGGCATCACCTACGATCAGGATGTGATCCGTTTGCTGGATTGTTTCCGGTCGGTGGGGCTGTATGTCAGCTCGGTGGTGCTGACCCGGTATCAGGGCCAGCCGGTGGCGGATGCGTTCCAAAAGCGGTTGGAATCGCTGGGGGTGCGGGTGTACCACCACTATCCCATCGAGGGCTATCCGTCCAACATTGCGCATATCGTCAGCGATGACGGCTATGGCCGCAACGAATATATCGAAACCAGCCGCGAGCTGGTGGTCATCACCGCGCCCGGTCCGGGCAGCGGCAAAATGGCGACCTGTCTGTCGCAGCTGTACCACGAGCACAAGCGGGGAATCCAGGCGGGCTACGCCAAGTTTGAAACCTTCCCCATTTGGAACCTGCCGCTGCAGCATCCGGTGAATCTGGCGTACGAGGCGGCAACAGCCGATCTGAACGATGTGAACATGATTGACCCGTTCCATCTGGAAGCGTACGGCAAAACCACCGTCAACTATAACCGCGATGTTGAAATCTTCCCGGTGCTGACCGCGATGTTTGAAAAAATCGTGGGCACCTGCCCTTACAAATCGCCCACCGACATGGGGGTGAATATGGCGGGCAACTGCATCATTGATGACGAGGTCACGCGCGAAGCGTCTTGTCAGGAAATCATCCGCCGGTACTATACCGCGTTGTGCGATCAGCGCAAGGGCACGGTCGCGGATGATGTGGTGTATAAGCTGGAGCTGTTGATGAAAAAAGCGGGGGTGACCCCGCAGGATCGCGCGGTGATTGCGCCGGCGCTGGAAAAAGCGGAGCAAACCGGTACCCCGTCCGCGGCGATGCAGCTGCGGGATGGGCGCATCGTCACCGGGCGCACCACCGATTTGCTGGGGGCTTCGTCCACACTGTTGCTCAACGCGCTAAAGGTGCTGGGCGGCATCAGCGATGATATTCATCTGATTTCCCCGACGGTAATCGAGCCAATCCAGCATTTGAAGGTGGATCATCTGGGCAATCGCAACCCCCGCCTGCACACCGACGAGGTGTTGATCGCGCTGTCCATCAGTGCGGCGACCGATCCGGTGGCGGAACAGGCGATGGAGCAGCTGGGACGGCTGCGCGGATGCGAGGTGCATTCGTCGGTGATTTTGTCGCCGGTGGACGAGCGGGTGTTCCGCCGGCTGGGCGTGAATATCACCTGTGAGCCGCATTATCAAGTGAAGCGCGCCCCGCTGGACGACAGCGAAGAATAAAAACGAAAAAGCAGCCTGTGGCATTCGCCGCAGGCTGCTTTGCATATAGGGCACCACTCCGCAAGGTGAAGGCTTGCGCCCGCCGCGGATTTGTACATGCTTCGCAGGGCGATGTCGGCATCGCCCTTACGCAGAAATGGTGAGGAAAGCAGCGACCGAGGAAGAGAAAACGTTCCCGCAGCATCAAAACGGGAACTTAATTTCTCTTGCCATCTGTCTTTTGGCACTTATCACCAGCTTCGATTACGGACACCTCATCCGTCACGCCACTTCCAAAATTTTTCATTTACGCAAACAGCCCCCTGTGGCGTATGCCACAGGGGGCTGTTCGGTATCGATTACTGTTTGCCGTAGATGACCACGCCGCGTTCGGCGTTGAGGGTGACGGTGGTGCCGCTTTTCAAAATGTGGGTCGCTTCTTTGGCTCCCACCAGCACCGGCTTCTCCAACGCCATGCCGACGATGGCGGCGTGGCTGTTGAGTCCGGCGGTCTCGGTCACGATGCCGGCTGCCTCTTTCATCAACGGCAGCAGACGATTGCTGGTTTGCGGGATCACCAAAATGTCGCCCGGACGGAACCGCTCCATCGCGTCGTCCTCATCGCGCGCTACGCACAAATTGCCGCAGGCGTGGAAGCGGGTTACACCGGTGCCCTGCACCAGAATGTTCCCCACCAAATGCACTTTCAACAGGTTAGTGGTGCCGGAAATACCCAGCGGTGCACCCGCGGTGATAACCACCAGATCGCCGCTGGCGAGCATATTCTTTTTCACCGCGCAATCCACCGCGTGCTCAAACAGATCATCCATCGTGCTCTGTTCTTCCGCCATCAGCGGAATCACGCCCCACGACAAATTCATCTGACGCTGGGCGGTGGGGTCGGTGGTGCAGCAGATGATGGGGCAGGCGGGGCGGAATTTGGAGATCATCCGTGCGGTGGCGCCGGACTTGGTCACCGCAATAATCGCCTTGGCGCCCATATCGTGCGCCGTGGTCACGGCTGCGTGCGAAATCGCGTTGGTCACATTCGGCGCATCCCGCACCTCGCGCACCGCGAACCGACGCATATAGTTGATGTCCTGCTCGGTGCGACAGGCGATCCGCGCCATGGTTTTCAGCGCTTCGATCGGATACGCACCCGCCGCCGTTTCGCCCGACAGCATGATGGCGCTGGTGCCGTCGTAAATCGCGTTGGCGACATCGGTGCTTTCCGCACGGGTGGGACGCGGGTTTTTCATCATCGAATCCAGCATTTGGGTGGCGGTGATGACCTGCAGTCCGGCGTTGTATGCCTTGTGGATCAGCATTTTTTGCAGACTGGGGATCTCCTCCAGTGCAATTTCCACGCCCATGTCGCCGCGGGCGACCATGATGCCGTCCGACACCTTGATGATCTCGTCAATATTGGCAACGCCCTCGGCGTTTTCAATTTTGGCGATGATGCGAATGTTGTGGTTGTTGTGGCGCTCCAGCTCCTGCCGGATCTGCACCACATCGTCGGCGCGGCGGGTGAAGGAGGCCGCGATAAAATCCGCCTCCACTTCGCAGGCAAACGCAATGTCTGAACGGTCGCGCTTGCTCATAAACGGCATCGACAGGCTCACATCCGGCACATTGATGCCCTTGTTGGCGGATACCACACCGCCGTTGAGTACGGTGCAGGTGATGGTGGTGTCGGTGGTGCCTTCCACCCGCAGATCGATCAAGCCGTCATCGATCAAAATGTGGTTGCCGGGAATCACATCCTGCGGCAGCCCCGCAAAGCTGATGGAAGCCTGTTCCGCCGTACCCTCCACCGGTTCGGTGGTCAGGGTGAACAAGCTGCCTTCGGTCAGCGTCACCTTCGGCTGGACAAAGGTTCCCAGCCGGATTTCCGGTCCTTTGGTGTCGATCAGCACCGCCACCGGCAGATCCAGCTCTTCGCGCAGCTGTTTCACCATATCGATCCGCTTGCGGTGGCAAGCGTGATCCTGATGGGACATGTTGATGCGCGCCACATCCATACCCGCCAGCATCAGCTGGCGTAGAATGGCCGGATCGTCGGTCGAAGGACCGAGCGTGCAGATGATTTTCGTTTTCCTCCTCATAACGAACAATCCCCTTTTATTACAAAGATGAAAGAAAACAGGTAATCGAAATCTTTCCCAATATAAGTATACCACAAAGCAACTGGACAAATCAAGAGGGCGGCTTCAAAAAAAGCAGCGGATCGACAAATACGGAAAAACGCCTTTGACGGCAGCAAAAAATGATGATATACTATATCTTGGATTGGTATTCGACGATTTTTGACATGAGGAGGATGAGGCGTTATGGGTACACCGCGACATGGCAAACAAAAAAGCTCCGGGCATCGGGGATGGATGATCACCGCGCTGATTTTGTTGTTGGTGCTGTCGCTGGGATGCGCGGCGCTGGCGGTGGGTATTGCGACCAACCGCATCACATGGGAGGCGTCGCCCGCGACCGAACCGACCGCGGTGCCGACGGAGGCAGCCACCCCGGCGGACACGACCGCACCGTCCAAGCAGCCGTCCACCTCTACCACCGCGGCGGCAGTGGCGGGTCATTATAAACAAACCAAAGTGAAAGAGTGGAGCTTGCTGCTGGTCAACAGCTGGAACACGCTGCCCGACGGCTATGAGCAAGCCACCACCTATGTCGATTACGACAACGCGGGCAACCGCATCGATACCCGCATTAAAGACGCGCTGGATCAAATGATGAGCGATGGGGAAGAGTACGGTCTGTGGGGCGTGCTGCTGTATCGCGACGGCGAAACCCAGCAGCAGTATTTTGACGCGGTGGTCAAGGAATGGAAAGCCAAAGGCTACAGCGATTCGGACGCGCGTTCGATGGCGGCGACCGAGGTGATCCGCCCCGGTACCAGCGAGCACCAGACCGGTTTGGCGCTGGATATTCTGGGCAGCGGCTACACCGACCGGCAGGAATCGTTCGACCAGAGCAAGGCGTTCCAGTGGCTGAAAGCGCACTGCGCCGACTATGGCTTTATCCTGCGCTATCCCAAGGGAAAAGAGCAGATCACCGGCATGGACTACGAGCCGTGGCACTATCGCTATGTCGGCAAGGAGTACGCCAAGGAGATCATGTCCCGCGGCATCACACTGGAAGAGTTTTTGCAGGAAAAGGGCTGGTAAGCGTTTCCGCGGCGGCGGGGGTTGACAAAGCCGGACAGGCTTGGTATAATGAACAAAAATTTGATAATGTCCTTATCGAGAGTGACGGAGGGAACAGGCCCGATGATGTCCGGCAACCTGCGACAAGCAAGGTGCCAAATCCTGCGGTAGAAACCGGAAGATGAGGGAGACAGAAATGCCGCCCGCTTGCCGGACGGCATTTTTTGATAAGGCGAACAGGAAGGACGATATACGATATGGCAAAACGACTTTTTACATCCGAATCGGTGACCGAAGGGCATCCCGACAAAGTGTGCGACCAGATTTCCGATGCGGTGCTGGATGAAATTCTGGCGCAGGACCCGCAAGCGCATGTCGCGTGCGAAACCACCGCTACCACCGGTCTGGTGCTGGTGATGGGCGAGATCTCCACCAACTGCTATGTGGACATTCCGCGCATTGCGCGCCGGGTGATCCGCGACATCGGCTACACCGGCAACGAGCAGGGCTTTGACGGCGATGCCTGCGCGGTGCTGACCGCGATCGACGAGCAGTCGCCGGATATCGCGATGGGCGTAAACAACGCGTTGGAAGCGCGCGAGCACTCGAAAGAGGATTACGACACCATTGGCGCGGGCGACCAGGGCATGATGTTTGGATTCGCGTGCAACGAAACGCCCGAGCTGATGCCGCTGCCGATTTCGCTGGCGCACAAAATGGCGCAGCGGCTGGCGGCGGTGCGTAAGGACGGCACTCTGCCGTATCTGCGTCCGGACGGCAAAACGCAGGTGACGGTGGAATACGACGGCTACACCCCTGTGCGGGTGGATGCGGTGGTTGTGTCCACCCAGCACAGCGCGGATGTGTCGCTGGATACCATTCGTCGCGATATGATCGAGCAGGTGATCCGCCCCATTGTTCCCGCCGAGCTGCTGGATGACAACACCAAGATCTATGTCAACCCGACCGGTCGGTTCGTGGTGGGCGGCCCGCAGGGCGACAGCGGTTTGACCGGACGCAAGATCATTGTGGATACCTACGGCGGCTATGCCAGCCACGGCGGCGGCGCGTTCTCGGGCAAAGATCCGACCAAGGTGGATCGCTCCGCCTGCTACATGGCGCGGTACGCCGCCAAAAATGTGGTGGCGGCAGGACTTGCCACTCGGTGCGAGGTGCAGTTGGCGTATGCCATCGGTGTGGCGCATCCGGTGTCGGTGCTGGTGGAAACCAACGGCACCGGCGTGGTGGGCGATGACAAGCTGGCGGAGGCGCTGCAGGCGGTATTCGATTTCCGCCCGGCGGCGATCATTGACACGCTGCAGCTGCGCCGCCCCATCTATCGCCAGCTGGCGGCGTACGGCCATATGGGTCGTGAGGATTTGGGCGTGGCGTGGGAAAAGACCGACAAAGCCGCTGCGCTGAATGCCTATTTCGGACGCGCGTAACAGAAAAGAGGAACCGGATATGAAAATTGCCTTTATCGGCGCCGGCAACATGGCCGGAGCCATCATGCGCGGTATGTGCCGCGGCTCGTTTGCGGGGTCGGATATCGCCGCGTTCGATATCGATGCCGCCAAGACCAAAGCGCTCGCCGACGAATGGGGTATCCTTGCCGCCGCTTCGGCGGAAGAGGCGATCACCGGTGCGGACGCGGTGGTGCTGGCGGTGAAACCGCAGATGTTCCCGCGGGTGCTGCCGCCGCTGGTCGAGGTGCTGACCAAAGAGAATCCGCTGGTGATCTCCATCGCCGCCGGCAAAACGCTGGCGGATATTGCGGCGCTGGTGGGCGAACGCGCCATCGTACGGGTGATGCCCAATATTTGCGCCACAGTGGGGGCGGCGATCTCCGCCTACACCGGCAACGCGCTGGCAACCGACGAGCATAAGGCGCTGGTGGCGCGGATGTTCGACGCGGTGGGGCGGTCGATGGAGCTGGAGGAAAGCGCGTTTTCGCTGTTTTCGGCGATCGCGTCCTGCTCGCCCGCCTTCACGATGCTGTATATTGAATCGCTGGCGCAAGCGGGGGTCAAGCACGGCTTGCCCAAAGCGCAATCGCTGGAGATCGCGACCCAAGCGGTGCTGGGCACCGCCAAGCTGCTGCAGGAAACCGGCGCGCATCCCCATGTGATGATGGATGCGGTCTGCTCGCCGGGCGGCACCACCATCGAGGGCGTTTGCTCGCTGCAGCGTGATGGGCTGGAAGCCGCGGTGATTGCGGCGGTGGACGCGAGTTTGGAAAAAGACAAAAAGCTGTAAATAAGCTGTGAACTCTCTTGACATCCCCCGTGGAATATAGCATAATAATGAATAAGCTTGACAGATTGTGAGGAGTGGGCATGAGAATTATCACCGGAACCGCCCGTGGCCGCCGGTTGGAAACGCTGGCGGGGGAGGATACGCGCCCCACTGCCGAACGGGTCAAGGAAGGGCTGTTCAGCGTCCTGCAATTTGAAATTGAGGGGCGCCGGGTGCTGGATTTGTTCGCCGGTAGCGGCCAGCTGGGGCTGGAAGCGCTCAGCCGGGGCGCGGCGGATTGTGTGTTTGTGGACAAAAACGCCGCGGCGGTGGAGATCGTCCGCCGCAATTTGAAACAGACCGGTCTTTCGGAACACGCCCGTGTGATCTGCCAGGACGCGATGGCGTATCTGGCGCGCGGCGGCGAAACGTTTGACATCGCGTTTTTGGATCCGCCGTATGCGGCTGGTCTATTGGAACCCGCTTTGCAGCAGGTCGCCCCGCGGATGCAGCCGGGTGGCGTGATCGTTTGCGAAACCAACGATGCCGGTTCGCTGCCTGATCGGGTGGGTCGCTTTGCGCTGGCCCGCACCTATCGGTATGGGAAAATTTACATCTGGCTGTATCGGTACGATGCCGACCAGCCGACCGCATGAAAGGCGGTTGCAGCCTATGAAAATTGCGATATGCCCCGGCAGCTTTGATCCGGTGACCTTCGGGCATCTGGATGTGATCCATCGGGCGGCTGCCTTGTTTGATAAGGTGATCGTCACGGTGATGCCCAACGCCGCCAAACACCCGCTGTTTTCGCTGAGCGAACGCGCGGATCTGCTGCGGCGGGTGACGGCGGATCTGCCCCATGTGGAGGTGGATTGCTACGACGGTTTGCTGGCCGAATACGCCCGCAAACGACAGGCCAACGCGATCGTCAAGGGTTTGCGCGCCATGTCGGATTTTGAATATGAGTTCCAGATGGCGCTGACCAACCGCAAGCTCAATGCCGAGGTGGAAACCGTGTTTCTCACCACCAAGGCCGAGCATATGTACCTGTCCTCCAGTCTGGTCAAACAGGTGGCCTCGCTGGGCGGCGATATTTCCGGATTTGTCCCGGCGGCGATTTTGCCGGATATTTTGAGTAAAATAGGAAGGAATGAACAAGCATGAAAGTAGACGAATTGTTGGAACAAATTGACGATATGGTTGATAAGGCGGTCAGCGTGCCGCTGTCCGGCGGCAAATGCCTGATCCCGGCGGATCATCTGCGCGAGATCGTGGACGATATCCGCGCCAATCTGCCGTCCGAGCTGCGCCAGGCGCAGGCGATCGTGGCGGATCGCGGCGACATCGTGACCACCGCGAAAGGCGAGGCGGAGGACATTATCCGCAACGCCGAGGAACGCGCCCGCGCGCTGATCTCGAAAGAGGCGATCGTGGTGGCGGCGCAGCAGAAAGCCAACGAGATTCTCGTGGCGGCACAGCAGCGCTCGCGCGATATGCGCAAAGGCGCGAACGATTTTGCCGACGATGTGCTGAGAAGCACCGAAGAGCTGCTCACCAAACGGGTGGGCGAGCTGCGCCAGGCGCGCCAGATGCTGCGCAACCCGCTGTCCAAAGCGGAGCAGTCTGCGCCGGAGCAACCGACCCAGCCCTCCAACCAGCAGTAAGAACCGCAAACGACCGCCCAACCGGGCGGTCGTTTTTTATGCGCAAAAACGCCCTGCGTGCCGGCGCTTGTCCGGTACGCAGGGCGTTTGCTCTATCTTTTTTGATGGGGGTTAGCTGCGCAGCAGCGCTTCTACCGCATCGGCGGCGGGATCCAGCTCTTCGCAGACCACGCGCTCGATCTCGCCCTCGTCGCACAGCCGCGCGATGGAGGGATTCAGCGGCAGTTGGGCGAGAATGGGCAGTCCCATCTCCTGCGCCGCTTGTTCCAGCTGCGCCTGATCGCCGAACAGCGGAATGTGCTTGCCGCAATCGGGGCACAGAACGCAACTCATGTTTTCTACCATACCGATCAGCGGCACATTCAGCATCTCTGCCATTTTGCGCGCCTTTTCCACCACCATCTGCACCAGCGTCTGGGGAGTGGACACGATCACACCGCCATCCAGCGGGATGGTCTGATAAATGGTCAGCGGCACATCGCCGGTTCCGGGCGGCATATCAATAAACAGATAGTCAAGATCGCCCCACACCACGTCTGTCCAGAACTGGGTGACCGCGCCGGCGAGCACCGGTCCGCGCCACACCACCGGCTGGTCGTCATGCTCCAGCAGCAGGTTGATGGACATGATCTTGATGCCCAAATGGGTTTCGGCGGGCAGAATCCCCAACTCGCTGCCCTTGGCTTTGGCGGTCACACCAAACGCCTTGGGAATGGACGGTCCGGTGATATCCGCGTCCAGCACGCCCACCTTATAGCCGCGCCGCGCCATCATCACCGCCAGCATCGCGGTGACCGACGATTTGCCGACGCCGCCTTTGCCGCTGCTGACAGCCACCACCTTGCGGATGTGGCTGTAGGCGTTCAGCGCTGCGTGCATATCCTTTTCGCTGCAATCCTGGGTGCAGCCTTCACAATTGTGCGAACATTCGCTCATCGAAAGCCCTTCTTTCCTGTGTTAATAGCTTTTGGTTCCGCGCACCGGCGGGAAAGAACACAAACAAAGGTGCCCGCGTGTGCGGACACCTTTGTGATCAAACGAAACTCGTTTACGCAGAGCGCTCCTCCCGCTGCATCGCGGGCGAAGCGGAAATGGAGGGGTCGGCACCCTCGTGAACGCCGGTGCTGTGCAGCACATAGCTCACGGTTTTCAGCAGGATGGAAAACTCCAGCTCCATGCTCTGGTTTTGCGCGTAGTAGCCGTCCAACTCCGCCTTTTGGCGAATCGGCAGGCGATCGCGACCGTGGATCTGCGACCAACCGGTCAAACCCGGGCGCACGGTGCAGGCGCCGTTGCGCACCCGCAGCGAGATCAGATCTTTTTCGCTGAGCACCACCGGACGGGGACCCACAAAACTCATATCGCCTTTCAGAATGTTAAACAACTGCGGCAGTTCGTCCAGGCTGAATTTGCGCAGCACCTCGCCCACCGGGGAGATGTAACGCGCCGCATCCCGCAGCTTGTGCGTCGCCACATTGGCGGGCGCGTTCACATTCATCGTGCGGAATTTCAGCATCTTGAACGGCTGGTTGTTGCGTCCCATGCGCGTTTGCGCAAACAGGGGGCAGCCCTTGGTGTCCACCGCCGAAATCGCTGCCAAAACCAGCAGCAGCGGCAGCAACGCCACGATCATCACCAGCGAAACCACAATATCAAAAGCGCGTTTAGCAAAAGCAAACCCTTTTTTGGCATCTTGGGTGCCAACATAGCAGGTCGTAACCGGCAGAATTCTCTGTACCATATTACTTCCTCCTTTTACGATCCGTCAACCACTGCCCAAAGGCAGGAAACATACATAGCTACACAGCTTACCCGCTGTTCTATGGTGAATTATACTATCGCATTTGCCAAAAAGCAAGTTTCATTTCTGTAACTATTTCCGAAAACGGGCAGATGATACAGAAACCGGCTTTGCTGTACACAAGGTATTGTGCGGGATGCTGCAAACCGGACGCTATATTTGGCTTTTTGCCGAAAAAACCGTTTCGATTTTTTTCGACAGCGGGTCAAAAAGGTTACAGCGCTGTTATCGGTTGACCGGATACATAAAGGGGCGGCGCGGCTTACCGCATCAGGTTTTCGGCCGCGTTTTTGAGATCGTTCAGGCTGGCTGGTACCAGCCCGCTTTGCTGGATGGTCACCTGCACATATGCCGGCAGCGTATCAAAATAGCGTTTCATTTGGTCGTTTTGGATCACCGGATCCGGATGTTTGGCAGACTCCATGTGTTTCACCTCCCTTTCTTACTATGCACGATTTCAGAGGCGGTATCGATGGAAAAAAGTCGAAAATTTTGCCGCCGGCGGATGAAAAATTGCAGCAGACGGTTGAAATGCCGCTTATTAAGTGGTAAAATAAATAAATCTGTGAACCAACAGGAAAGGCGTGAACGCAAGTTATGAGCGACAAAAACAAAAAGATGGTAGAAGCCATCACCTCGATGGACGAGGATTTTGCCCAATGGTATACCGATGTGGTCAAAAAAGCCGAGCTGGCGTCTTATAGCGGCGTGCGCGGCTGCATGATCGTGCGCCCGTACGCGACGGCGCTGTGGGAGAATATCCGCAACGATCTGGACGCGCGGTTCAAGGCGCTGGGGCATGAAAACATCATGATGCCTCTTTTTATTCCGGAAAGCCTGCTGCAGCGCGAAAAAGACCATGTGGAAGGCTTTGCTCCCGAAGTGGCGTGGGTCACCCACGGCGGCGAGGAGGAGCTGACCGAGCGGCTGTGCGTGCGCCCGACATCCGAAACGGTGTTTTGCGACCACTACGCCGAGATCATCCATTCGTATCGCGACCTGCCCAAGCTGTACAACCAGTGGTGCTCGGTGGTGCGGTGGGAAAAAACCACCCGCCCCTTCCTGCGCACGATGGAGTTTTACTGGCAGGAAGGTCACACCATGCACGAAACCGCCGAGGACGCGATGGAAGAAACCGAGCGGATGCTGAATGTATATGCTGATTTCTGTGAGCAATCGCTGGCGATCCCGGTGGTCAAGGGCCGCAAAACCGATAAAGAAAAATTCGCCGGTGCCGAAGCCACCTACACCATCGAAGCGATGATGCACGACGGCAAAGCGCTGCAAAGCGGTACCAGCCACTATTTCGGCGACGGCTTTGCCAAAGCGTTCGGTATTCAGTTCACCGACCGCGAAAACAAGCTGCAATATCCGCACCAGACCTCGTGGGGAATGTCCACCCGCATCATCGGCGCGATCATCATGACCCACGGCGATGACAACGGCTTGGTGCTGCCGCCCGCGGTGGCACCCATCCAGCTGGTGATCCTGCCCATCGCGCAGCACAAGCCCGGCGTGCTCGAAAAGGCCGAGGAGCTGCGTCAGCGGCTGCAAAAGGTCGCCCGCGTCAAGGTGGACGATTCGGACAATTCCGCCGGTTGGAAATTTGCCGAATACGAGATGAAGGGCGTGCCGCTGCGGTTGGAGATCGGTCCGCGCGATATTGAACAGAACCAGTGTGTGCTGGTGCGTCGGGACAACCGCGAAAAAACGGTGGTGTCGCTGGATAATCTGGAAGAAGCGGTTTCCGCGCTGCTCAAAGCGGTGCACGACGGCTTGTACCAGAAAGCGCTGGAGCGCCGCGAAAGCATGACCTACACCGCCCACGATCTGGCGGAGATGAAAGACATCGCCGACAACAAGCCGGGCCTTATCAAAGCCATGTGGTGCGGCGATCTGGAATGCGAAATGAAGCTGAAAGAAGAAGTCGGTGTGACCAGCCGGTGTATGCCGTTTGAGCAGGAGCATATAGGCGACACCTGTGTCTGCTGCGGCAAACCCGCCAAAACGATGGTCTATTGGGGCAAGGCGTATTGATCGCCGATCAAAGAAAGCGAGGCTATCACTATGAATCAACTGGAAAAACCCGCCAAGGGCGAAACCATTGCGACCATGCACACCTCGATGGGGGATATTTCGCTGCGTTTGTTCGGCGACAAAGCGCCCAAAGCGGTGGAAAACTTCATCACCCACGCGAAAGAGGGCTATTATGACGGCCTGATCTTCCACCGCGTGATTCGTGATTTTATGATCCAGGGCGGCGACCCGAACGGTACCGGCACCGGTGGCGAAAGCATTTGGGGCAAGCCGTTTGAAGATGAATTTGATATCGAACTGCGCAACTACCGCGGCGCGCTGTCTATGGCGAATGCCGGTCCGCACACCAACGGCAGCCAGTTCTTTATCGTGCAGGCGGGTTCGGTGCCGGACGGCATGCTCTCCCAAATGGAGGGGCTGGCAGAACAGGGCTATCCCGCCGAAGTGACCGCCCAGTATCGCGAAGTGGGCGGCACCCCATGGCTGGATTTCCGCCACACGGTGTTTGGTCAGGTGTTTGACGGCATGGATGTGGTGGACGCGATCGCTGCCACCCCGGTGGGCGCGCAGGATAAGCCCGCCACCGATGTGGTGATCCAGTCGATCGATATCGCGGACTATGCCGGCTGATTGGGCGCTTTGTTACGCGCTGCTGCAGGATCGCACGCCGCTGGCGGCGGATTGCGGCACGGTTTGTGAGGGGCGGTGCTGCCGCGACACGGGACCGGACAGCGGTATGCTGCTGTTTCCCGGCGAGCGGGAGTTTTTGCAGGGGCGGTTTCCGGAAACGGCGTTTGCGCCGACTGCTGCGGGCGGTTGGCTGTTGACCTGTAGCGGTCGCTGTGACCGCCGCGCCCGCCCGCTGGCTTGCCGCATCTTCCCGCTGTTCCCGATGCTGGGCGAGGATGGACGCATCCGTGTGCGGTTGGATCCGCGCGCGTTTCGGGTGTGCCCGCTGGCGAAGCTGAACGAGCGGGTGCGGCTGCAGCCCGCGTTTGTCCGCGCGGTGCGGCAAACGGGGCGGATTTTGGCGGCGGACGACGCTTGCCGGACATTTTTACAAGAACAAACCCATGAGCTGGAGCAGTGGCAGCGCTTGTTGGGGCAACCCGGCACGCGCACACCCATCCAGCGCAGAAAGGCGGAATTTTGATGACAGCAAAACGAGGCATCGCGCTCGCCATGGCGACGCTGCTGGCGGCGGTATCGCTGACCGGCTGCGGCGGCAAGGGCAAGGACACATCGGTCAACGGCACCACCACGGCATATAAAGATAAAGACCTGGGGTTCCAGTTGGACAAGCCGGAAAAAGGCGAGCAGATCGTGATTATGCACACCTCCAAGGGCGATATTTCCATTCGCCTGTTCCCGGAGGCGGCCCCCAAGGCGGTGGAAAACTTCGTGACCCACGCGAAAGAGGGCTACTATGACGGCTTGACCTTCCACCGGGTAGTGAATGACTTTATAATCCAGGGCGGTGACCCCAAGGGCGATGGCACCGGCGGCGAAAGCATCTGGGGCAGCGCGTTTGAGGACGAGTTTGATACTAAGCTGTGCAACATTCGCGGCTCGCTCGCGATGGCGAACAGCGGGGTCAACACCAACGGCAGCCAGTTCTTCATCAATCAGGCGAAGGCGGACGAGTTTGCAGCTGAGGTCACACATGTGAAAAACGTTTATGAGCAGTACAAATCCAACCTGCCCGGTATAGACAGCTGGAAAGAGTATTACGCCAACCAGTTGACCAACAGGATGCAAAACGCGACCTTCAACGCGGACGATCTGACCGACGAGCTGGTGGATCTGTATTGCCAAAACGGCGGCAACATCACGCTGGACGGCGCGTGGCGCTCCAGCGGCGGGCACACCGTGTTTGGTCAGGTGTTTGATGGTATGGATGTGGTGGATACCATTGCCGATGTTCAGGTGGACGAGAAAACCGACAAGCCGCTGACGGATGTGGTGATCAACAGCATGGAAGTCACCACCTACAAAGGATAAGGACAAAAGAGCAGGCCGGGGCGCGCGTTCGCTCCGGCTTTTTTGCTGTCATAGAATGGTTTTGACCGGTTTATACTATACAGAACCGGAATCGGCAGCGAGTTTTTCTATCTTCGCGATTGCTTTTGCCGGTAGAATATGGTATACTTTCTCTGCTTACAGCCAAAAAAGGAGGGCGGGTATGGAAACCACGATCAACGGGCGACGCGTCGCCTATATCGACCAGGGCAGCGGACCGGTGGTGCTGCTGCTGCACGGATGGGCTGCCCCCGCCGCGACCTATCGGCTGATCATCGATCATCTGTCGACCTATTGTCGGGTGATCGCACCGGATCTGCCCGGCTTTGGCGGGTCGGAGGAACCCGACCGCCCGTGGCGGGTGGACGATTTCGTGGACTTTGCCGAAGCGTTCGCCGCCCAGCTGCATCTGACCGAAGCGGTGCTGATGGGGCATTCGTTCGGCGGGCGTATGATCATCAAATGGATGAACCGTCCGCAGCGGCAGCTGCGGGTGCCGAAGATCGTGCTGCTGGATGCCGCCGGTATCAAGCCGCACCATTCGTTCGGGTATTATTGCAAGGTGTACCGCTTTAAGGCGGCGAAATGGTTCTTCCGGCTGCCCGGCATCCGCCGGCTGTTTCCGGACGCGGTGGAAAAGGCGCGCGCCAAGCATGGCTCCGCCGATTACCGCCAAGCCAGCCCGATCATGCGGCAAAGCATGGTGATGGCGATCGGGGAGGATCTGACCGCGCTGCTGCCCGGGGTGGATGCCCCGACGCTGCTGATTTGGGGCGAAAAGGACACGGCTACGCCGCTGTCCGATGGCCGGCTGATGGAAAAGCGTATTCCGGATGCGGGGCTGGTGGTGCTGCCCGGCGCGGGGCATTTTGCCTTTGCCGAACGGTGGGGGCAATGCAGCCGGGTGCTGGATGCTTTTTTGAAATAGAGATGAAGGAGAGACCGGCGTGTTGGAACTGGTTTTTCATATTGTAATGTTGGCGGCTTTTGCCGCTTTTGGTGCCGCGCAGGCGGTATATTATGCCCATATGCTGCAGCTCAATTCCTATCGACCGGAGCGGTACGCCCGTTGGTGCCGGCAGCATCCGGGGCGGTTGTTCGGCGCGGCGCGGCTGTTTTTCCCGCTGGCGGCGGTGGTCGCGAGCGTGGTGCTGGCGGCGCTAGAGCTATCCGCCGGTTGGCTGTATGCCGCCGCGGCGGTATGCGCCGGGTTGGGAATCGCGGCGGTTTGGCCGAAAAAAGCGAAAAAGCCGCTGGTGGTGACCGCCCGTGTCAAACGGTTGTTTACCACGCTGGTGGTGTTGTATGGACTGTTTAGTCTCGGGATGTGGTTTGTGCCGCCGGTGGCGGCAGCCATCGCCTATGCGGTGGCGGCGCTGCTGTGGTGGCTGTGGGTGCCGGTGGCGAACTGGCTGAACACTCCCGCCGAAAAAATGGTCGCGAACTGGTATGTGAACGATGCGCGCAAAAAGCTGGCGGATATGCCGCAACTCACCGTGATCGGCATCACCGGCAGCTACGGCAAAACCAGCACCAAGAATTTTTTGCACGCGTTGCTCAGCGCGCGGTACAACGTGCTGATGACACCGGAAAGCTTTAACACCACCATGGGGGTGGTGCGCACCGTGCGCGAGCGGTTGAAGCCGTCGCATCAGGTGTTTATCGCCGAAATGGGCGCGAAAAACCCCGGCGACATCCGCGAAATCTGCGATCTGGTGCATCCGCGCTACGGTATGATCACCTCTATCGGCGAACAGCATCTGGAAACCTTCCGCACGGTGGAGAATATCATCAAAACCAAATTTGAGCTGGCGGACAGCTTGCCCGCCGACGGCATCGCGTTTTTGAATGCGGACAACGAGTATATCCGCAGCCACCCGGTGACCGGACGCGCCGTCACCTATGGCGCGCAGACGGCGAGCGGGGCAGATTACACCGCTTGCGATATTGAGGTGGATCGGCAGGGCAGCCGGTTTACCGTGGTCGCCCCCGGCGGCGAGCGCGAAACCTTTGTGACCAAGCTGCTGGGCGCACACAACATTCAAAATCTGGTGGGCTGTATCGCGGTGGCGCACACGCTGGGTATTCCGCTGACGGAGCTGGTGTATCCGGTGCGGATGCTGCAGCCGGTGCAGCATCGGCTGCAGCTGCTGCCCAATGGCTTTATCGACGATGCCTACAACGCCAACCCGGCGGGCTTCCGTTCGGCGCTGGATACGCTGAGCGGCTTTGATGCCCAGCGGGTGCTGGTGACCCCCGGTATGGTGGAGCTTGGCGAACGGCAGGATGCGCTCAACCGCGAGCTGGGCGCATACGCTGCCGACCGGTGCGACTATGCGGTGTTGGTGGGCGAAAAACAGGCGCCGCCGCTCAAGCAGGGACTGCTGGAGGGCGGGTTCCCCGCCGATCGGATTTTTGTGGCTGCCACGCTGCAAGAGGGGTTGCTGCATTTGCAGACCCTGCCGGCGGCAGAAAAGCGCATTGTTTTGCTGGAAAACGATCTTCCGGATAACTTTTAAGGAGATGTACGCATGAAAACGAAGGTAGCGGTATTGTTTGGCGGACGCAGCGTGGAGCACGAGGTGTCCATTATTTCGGGGCTGCAGGCGTTTGCCGCGCTGGATCGCAGCAAATATGACCCGATCCCGCTGTATATCACCAAAGACAACCGGTTTTTCACCGGGGAACATATGGGCGACATCGAAAGCTACAGGCACAACCTGAAAGCGTCGCTGGAGGCGGCGACCCGGGTGCTGCTGGTGCCGGAAAACGGCGAAGTGAAGCTGGTGCGGTATCCCGCCAAAAAGTTTGGCAACAACATTGTCGGCAGCTTTGAAGTGGCGATCCCGGTGGTGCACGGCACCAATGTAGAGGATGGCACCCTGATGGGGATGCTGGAAATGCTGGGCGTGCCGTATGCGGGCTGCGATGTGATGTCGTCGGCGCTGGGGATGGATAAATTCTATATGAAAGCGGCGCTGCAGCAGGCTGGTTTGCCGGTGCTGCCCGCCCATGTGTTCAGCGGTAAGGAGTATGCCCGCGACAGCCGCCGGGTGATCGAACAGGCGGAAGAGTGCGGCTATCCCGTGATCGTCAAGCCGGTGAACCTCGGCTCGTCGGTCGGTATTTCCAAAGCCGCCGACCGCGAAGCGCTGCAAACCGCGCTGGATACCGCGTTTGGTTTTGCGCCGCGCGTGCTGGTGGAAAAAGCGGTCGAGCATCTGCGCGAGATCAACTGCGCGGTGCTGGGCGATGCGGATGCCGCCCAAGCATCGGTGTGTGAAGAGCCGATCGGCAGTGATGAGATTTTGAGCTTCGGCGATAAATACCTGCGGGGTGGCAAAGGCGCCAAGGGCAGCGAAACCAGTGAGGGTATGTCCAGCTTGAAACGCCGCTGTCCGGCGGATATTCCGGACAGCCTGCGCGATACGGTGCAGCAGCTGGCGGTCAAAACCTTCCAGGCGCTGGGCTGCAGCGGCGTGTCCCGCATCGACTTCTTGAACGATCGCGAATCCGGCGAGCTGTATATCAACGAGATCAACACCATTCCCGGGTCGCTCGCGTTTTATCTGTGGGAAGAGGCGGGCGTGTCCTTTGCCGAGCTGATGGATCGGCTGGTGGAGCTGGCGTTCAAGCGCCAGCGGGAACGCGACACGCTGACCTTCAGCTACGACACCAACATTTTGGATGGTGTGTCGCTCGGCGGCGCCAAGGGTGCCAAAGGCGGCAAAGCTTAACCAAAAATTCAAAGGGTATACGGCAAAACTTTTACGCTTTAACGCCTTGAATTGCTAAACGGTTTGTAGTATACTGTATCCTACCATCAACAAAAGCAATTGCAAAGGCGAGGATCCCATGGCGGATCCCGCGTAAGGAGGAACCCAGCTATGCCCATGGTCGTTAACAAATCGCTGCCGCTTCCGGCGGCTCTGAAAGAAGAATTCCCGGTCGGGGCGGAGATCGCCGCGCTGAAACAACGGCGTGACCGCGAGATCCGTCAGGTGTTTACCGGCGAATCGGATAAATTCATTGTGCTGGTCGGGCCGTGCTCGGCGGACAACGAGGACGCGGTGTGCGAATATGTGTCGCGCCTCGCCAAGGTCAACGATAAGCTGAGCGACCGGCTGCTCATCATTCCCCGCATCTACACCAACAAGCCCCGCACCACCGGTGAGGGGTATAAGGGGATGCTGCACCAACCGGAACCGGATCAGGCGCCGGATCTGCTGGCGGGTATCACCGCCATCCGCAAAATGCACATTCGCGCCATCCGCGAAAGCGGACTGACCTGTGCGGACGAGATGCTGTATCCTGAAAACCGCAGCTATCTGGACGATGTGCTGTCGTATGAAGCGGTGGGGGCGCGCTCGGTAGAAAACCAGCAGCACCGCCTGACCGCCAGCGGCATGGACATTCCGGTGGGGATGAAAAACCCCACCAGCGGCGACTTTTCGGTGATGCTCAACTCGGTGGTCGCGGCACAAAAATCGCACAATTTCATCTATCGCGGCTGCGATGTCACCACCTCCGGCAACGATCTGGCGCATGTGATCCTGCGCGGCGGCGTGGACAAATACGGCACCTGCGTGCCCAACTATCACTACGAGGATGTGGTGCGGCTGCTGGATATGTATCAAAAGCGGGATTTGAAAAATCCGGCGGTGATCGTGGATGCCAACCATTCCAATTCCAACAAGCAGTATAAAGAGCAGATTCGCATTGTCAGCGAGGTGCTGCATAGCCGCCGTCATCACGACGGGCTGAAACAGCTGGTCAAGGGCGTGATGATCGAAAGCTATCTGGAAGAGGGCACCCAGCCCATCGACTGCGAGCGGGTCTATGGCAAATCCATCACCGATCCCTGCCTTGGCTGGGACGATACCGAGGCGCTGTTGTACCGTATTGCGGACGAGTGCTGAATACGAAAAACGACGGAGCTTTTCGGCAGGAAAAGCTCCGTTTTTTGCGTTTTACAGACAAACTATCAAGGGGAGGAATCGCTATGACAAAGGACACCTTTTCGTTTGCCTCTGCCACCGGTCAACACACGCTGCACGGCGTTTGCTGGCGGCCGGAGGGCGCGCCGCGCGCCATTGTGCAAATATCCCATGGAATGATCGAATATGTGGAGCGGTACGAGCCGTTTGCGCAGTATCTGACCGAGCAGGGCTTTTTGGTGGCGGGACACGACCATGTGGGACACGGCCAGTCGGTCGCCGGGCCGGAGCAATGGGGGCATTTCGGCGTGCGGGATGCCGGTGCCACGCTGGTGGAGGATGTGCATGCGCTGACCGTTCAGCTGCGCGAGCAATATCCGGGTGTGCCGCTGTTTTTGCTGGGGCACAGCATGGGCTCTTTTGTCGCGCGGCGGTATATGATGACCTACGGCGCGGAGCTTTCCGGCGCGCTGGTGATCGGCACCGGCAACCAGCCCACATGGGAGCTGTTGCTGGGGCAGGGGCTGGCGGCGGTGCTGACCGCCTTTTTCGGTGAGGATCACCGCAGTCGGCTGATGCAGCAGCTGCTGTTCGGGTTGAGCAACCGCCGCATCCCGCACCCGCGCACCGCATCGGATTGGATCACCAAGGACGAGGCGATCGTGGATGCGTATGTGCAGGACCCGGCGTGCAGCTTCCGCTTCACGCTCAACGGCTATGCGAACCTGTTCGGACTGATCCGCTATGTCAAAAAACCGGCACACAACGCTGCCATCCCGAAACAGCTGCCGATCATCCTGCTGTCCGGCACCGACGATCCGGTGGGCAGCTACGGCAAAGCGGTGCGGCAGGTGTATCAAAACTGGAAACAGCAGGGAATCGCGGATGTGAGCTGCAAGCTGTATCCGACCGACCGGCACGAGATTTTGAACGAAACCGACCGCGATGTGGTCTATGCCGATATTGCCGCGTGGCTGGAACGGCATCTGTAAGCCGCGGTTTGTCACTATCTGCTAAAATTTATTTGACGCGCTTTTTCTTATGTGATACAATAAACGAAAATGACCGCACAGGAAAAAAGGGGCGTTTGCAATGAAATATCGGAAATTTGGTAACACCGGCGAGGAGATCTCGGCGCTGGGCTTTGGCTGTATGCGTCTGCCGGAGCTGGAACGGGACGGGAAATGGTTTGTGGACGAGGAAAAGGCCATTCCTATGCTGCAGCGCGCGTATGAGCTGGGGGTCAACTATTACGACACCGCGCCGTACTATTGCCACCACAACAGCGAGATCGCGGTGGGCAAGGCTGTCAAAGGCTTTCGCGACAAGGTAAAGCTCACCAGCAAATTCGAGTGCAACGATGCGCACAAAACCGAGGATTATCGCGCATCGCTGGAACGCAGCCTGAAAAAGATGGACACCGATTACATCAATTTCTATCATTTTTGGGGGTTGAGCCGCCAGAAGTTTGATGAAAAGGTGATTCCGCTGGGGTTACTGGACGAGGCGCGCAAAGCCAAGGAAGAGGGGCTGATCCGGCACATCTCTTTCTCGTTCCACGATACCCCCAGCAACATCAAGTATCTGATCGACAATGCCGAGGCTTACGGCGTGCCGCTGGAAACGCTGCTGGTGCAGTACAGCCTGTTGGATCGCGCGCATGAGGAAATGATCGAATACGCTGCCTCCAAGGGCTTGGGCGTGGTGGCGATGGGTCCGGTGGCGGGCGGCCGTTTGTCGGCTCCGACTGCGCTGGGTGAAAAGCTGACCGATAAACCCATCCCGACCTATGAGCTGGCGTTCAAGTTTGTGTTGGGCAATCCCCACCTCAGCTGCGCGTTGTCGGGGATGCAGACCATCGAGATGGTGGAGCAGAACGCGCGTATCGCCAGCGACGATGCGGTGCTGACCGAGGACGAGTGGCGCCAGCTGGGCGAGGCATTTGAATCGCTCAAAAAGTTTGGCGAGCTGTATTGCACCGGGTGCAACTATTGCCAGCCGTGTCCGGCGGGCATCAACATTCCGCGTATTTTCAACGCCTATACGTTCCATAATGTATATGGATTGTCCGCGCACGCCAAACGCGAGATCGACGGCTACAAGCACGACGGCGGCAAAACCGTTGCCGATTGTCTGGATTGCGGGCTTTGCGAAAAGAAATGTCCTCAAAGGCTGTCTATTCGCAAAGAGCTGCGGCGGGTGCAGGACGTGTTGGACAAACTATAAGTTATCCATCGGCAGCGGGTCTGCGGGTGAAACGGGAAAGGCAGTCCGCCGCGGGGCGGGCTGCCTTTTGTGCGTGTGAAAAGAGGTGCGTGATGAAAATAGCGGTTTTGCTGGTCAGCGGCGCAGCTGTTTTGTGGGTGCTGCTGGCGCTTTTCCCGGTACCCCTCACGCTGTTTGGGCGGCGCATCACCTTCGATTACGGCATCCGCCGCCAATGCGGCGCACTGGCGATCGCGTTGGCGCTGACAGCGGCGGCGTATGCGTGGAAAGCACGATTGCTGCCGCTGCTGATGATCGCTACCGCAGCGTTTTTTCTGGCGGAGCTGCTGTACCAATGCGGCGAGGACGCAGGGCGTGGCACTTCCCGTAAACCGCCGCAGCCGGATGGGGGAGAAGCGGTGACTCCACGCCGCCGCTCGGCAATGAATCGGTTCCATCTGGTGCTGCAATTGCTGCTGATAATGGATTTTGTGCTGCAATGCCTGCTGCTGCGGGCATAAGAGAAAAACGAAAATCGCCGCCACTGTTGTAGGCAGTGACGGCGATTTTTGATGCGACAAGCGCCCGAGCTGCTCATCGAGCCGCCCGGGCGCTTGCCTTTTGGAATATATGGGAAAATAGGGAATAAGTGAATTAACCGATTGCCGCCAACAGATCGGTGTTGGCTTTCTTCAGATCGTACAGGTTGACCAGCGCGTTTTTACCCGCCAGCATATCCTGCGCGGTCTGCAGCGTCGCTTTCGCCGCGGTCAGCGCATCACCGCCGGAAGTACCCGCTTTGGTGATTGTTGCCGCCAGCGTGTCGGCAGCCTCTTTCAACGGCGTGCCGTCCACAATGTGCGCGCTCTTGATCAGCATGGTGTACTGGTACATATCGCCGGTGCAGTTGCCGTTCAGCTGGCACTGAACGATCAACCGCTGCACATCCGTCCAATCCATCACGCCTTTTTTGTTGGTGTTGGCTTTGTTCAGCGGGATGGATACGGTCAGCGTCGAGCTGCCGTCGAAGTTGGAGGGCGAGAAGTTCCAGCCATAGTTGTGCTCGGTGTTGCCTTTCTCCATCTCGGGATCGCCCGCGACACCGCCTTTGTCCGCGGAGCGCAGCTTCACGGTCAGACCGGACCACATCTTGGCGGGATCCACATTCGGGTTGGTGGATTGCAGCACAATGGTCATCTGCAGGAACAGATGATCGCGATCCTCGCTGACATCCAGCGAAGTTTGATCCAGCTGTTTCCAGTCGGCATACAGCAGGTTTTGACCCTGACCCAGCACCGTGTGCTTGCCGACGATCTTGGTGAAATCACCGATCCAGTTGTCTTGTGCTTTTTCCTGCAAGCCGTCGATGGCGACCTGCAAAGCGTTCAGCGCGCGGTAGATGTTTTCACCGGACGCATCGGCATTGGCATACACCGCGTTGCAGGCAGCCATGGTGCCGGTGTAGGTTTTCACACTATCCGCCGTGTACCGATCCAGATCCACCGCTTTGTCCATCACCGCTTTGAGCTGAGCTTTGGTCGCAGTGGGCAGGTCGGCCGGGATGGGATCCGGCGTCACCACCGGCGTCAGATCATCCGAGGGATTCAACGCGATCTTACCGGCAGCGTTTTCCAGGATCATCAGTGCGTCGATCACCGACACACCTTCCTGTCCGTCCACATCGGCGCGTTTTTGCTGCGCATCGGTCAGCGTGATGGTGTTGGTCGCCGCTTTCAACGCCAGCAGCGCATCCGCCGCCGTCACCTTGCCGTTGTCGTCAATATCGCCGCGCATATCTTTGAGAACCAGCGCGTTCTTGGTGTTTTCCAGCGTCTTGGCAGCCACGTTCACATCCGATTCGGTGGCGTTGGCGTTGTCCAGCACCTCTTTGGCGGCTTTCAGCGCCGCCACAAACGCGGTGGCATCCACATAGTTATCGGGATTCAGCTGGCTATACGCGTTGTACAGCCCTCTCAGCGCGGTTTTGTCGCCGAGGGTTGAGGAGTTGTACAGCGAGAATTCCCAAATGCTGATGTCTTTGCCCTGCATCGTCAGCCGCAGCACCTGTGCCGTTACCGGCTTAAAAGAAGCGGCTTTGTACGCATGTTGTTTGGCGGCGGGTTCCGATTTGAACATATCGCTGTCCGCTACCGGGATTTCCACCCAGTTGGCACCATCCTGATATTCCACCTTCAGCGAGGTCACGCGGGCACCCTGGTTGGTCTCGCGGAACTCATCCAGCAGATAGCTGTCAAAGGTTTTGGCGGATTTCAGATCCACCGTCACCACAATATCGGTGCCGGCGTTGGAGGTGGTGGCCCAGCGGTTGCTGATATTGCCATCGGTAATGCGCGTGACCGGATAACCGCTGATGGTGCTGCCGCTGGCTTCGGTCACACCACCGCCTACCGCCAAATCGGTGGACGGGGTGACCAGATAGTCTGTCGACAAAGCGGTTCCCACCATCTTATCGTTGTAGAAGGTGGCGGCGCGCAGCTTGGTAGCGCCGTAGGGCAGGATGATGGGTGTGGCATACAGCGCCGAATCCTTGGTGGGGGTGCTGCCGTCCAGCGTGTAGCGCACCTGCACAATGCTGCTGGAGCAGCTCAGTTCCACCTGCTGTGCGCTGGAGTAAATACCGGCATCCAGCGAAGCGCTCAGCTTCAAATCATAAGCGGAATTGAACGCTTTCAAAGCGTTGTTCAGCGCCGTGTTGGCGTCGATCAGCGCAAATTTATCGGAGGTGGCACTGTTCACCAGAGCCTGCGCCGCGTCGATCGCATCTTTCAGCGATTTGTTCGCCGCTTCGTCATACAGCTCGTCGGTGGGCTTTTTGGCGTTGTACGCTCTGCGCGCTGCCACAATGGAGGATTTCAGCGTGTTGGTCGCGTTGGTCAGACCCTCCGGATCCACGATGTCTTCGATCGTGTAGGTTTCACCGGCTTTGGCAGCGAACACGATGGTGTCGTTGCCGGTCGCCGTGAATTTGACCTCGTTGCCCTTGGAATCCACCAGCTTGCCGTTGGCAATGTTGGTGCCCTTCACCTTCAGTGCATCGTTGTCGGTGCCGGGACGCAGCGTTGCGCCGGACAGCTCGTTATAGCGCCAGGTCATATCCACTTCCACATTGCCGCGGGCTTTCATACCGGTCACGGTACCGCTCGACCATGTTTGCGGAGTGGCGGCCAGCAGTTCGATCGCATCGCCCTGACTTTGCAGCAGCATTTCCGCCATACCGGCAGTCGCGCCGAAGTTACCGTCGATCTGGAACGGGGAGTGCAGGTCGAACAGGTTGTCGGCGGTGGTGGGCGAGTTGCCTCCCTGGTCGGTACCACCGATCAGGCTGCTTAGTACTTTGTGGGAACGATCGCCCTCACGGGTGCGTGCCCAGAAGTTGATTTTCCACGCTTTACTCCAACCGGTACCGCCGTCGGTGCGGTTGTTCAGCGTTACTTTCATCGCCTCAACCATCTTGTCCTCGTCCTCGCTGCGGCCGGCCACCACTTGGTTGCTGGGATGCAGCACGAACAGATGGTTGGTGTGACGATGCAGCTTGTCCTCGGTGCTGTCCAGACGGGTTTCATACTCCCACTCGAGGAACTGACCGACGCTGCCAATGCTGGTTTCCACAGTGGGTTTCAGCAGTTTTTCCTGCGCCGCGGCGATCTCTTTGACCTCGCTGTCGCCGGTTTTGCCCAAAACCTTGCTGGCTTCGATCACTTCGTTGAAGATCTCCCAAACCACACCCTGCACAAAGGTAGCGCCCTCAGTGAAGGGCCCGTGCTCCGGCGAGTAGGAGGGGCTGGCGACCAGCTTGCCGTCTGCGTTTTCGACCAGATTGTCGACCCAGAACAGCGCCGATTGCAGCAGCACATCATAGTACTTCGCCAGATATTCCTTGTCCTGATTGAACTGGTAGTATTCCCAGATGTCCTGGCAAGCCCAAGCCGCCGATTCGGGCGCATAGGAAGCGCCGGATTCGCCGGGAGCCGCGTTGCCCCACACGTTGTTTTCGTGATGGAAGGTGAAGCCGCGCACGTCCTTGCCGTCCTCGGTGCAGTAGTAGTTCTGCGCAATTTCTTTGCCGCGCGGAACCTGCGCCTGCACATATTCGATCACCGGCATATGGCACTCTGCCAGATTGGTCTGCTCGGCCAGCCAGTAGTTCATCTGCAGGTTGATGTTGGTGTGATAGTCCGCATTCCAGGGCGGATTCAGGCTGTCTGCCCAAATGCCCTGCAGGTTGGCAGGCAGCGAGCCTTCGCGCGAACTGGCGATCAGCAGATAGCGCCCAAACTGGAAATACAGGTTTTCCAGATACAGGTCGTCGCTGGTGTACCAGTCGAAATCGGTGAAGGCGTTGGGGTCGCTGTCCGCTTTGCTGGCCGCTTCGTACCGCGCGCGGTAGTTGGCGAGCAGCTCGTCGGTGGGCTTGCCCGGCACGGTGGTCGCGCCGGTGATGTTCAGCTGCATCGCGTTGAACAGCGCTTTATAGTCCGCTTTGTGCTCGGCGAGCTGTTTGTCATATCCTTTTTCAGCTGCCGCCTTGATGCGGGCTTCCACCGCGATCAGCGGATCTTCGTCCGAGAAGTAGTCGTTCAGATCTTTTTCCAGATCCTCCACCGACTGCTTGTAATTGGTGCCGGCGGTCATGTAAATGGTGATCGCGTCCGCTTTGTCTACATAAGACGCGTCGCCCAACGTCAGAATGCTGCCGCCTTCCGCCACCACTTTGATCTGTTGGGCAAATTTCAGTCCGTCCGCCGACTGGTCAGCGGGCTGACCGGTCATGGTGATGGTGTTGTTCTCCATATCGCCGTAAACCGATTTGTTGGTTTGCGGGGTGTCGATGGAGATCTTGCGGGACAGCTTGCCCTTTTCGCTGGCGGTCAGGCGGACCACCATCACGTTGCCGGGGTTGCTGACAAAATATTCACGGGTGTAGGTGACACCGCTCTGTTTGTACGAAACGGTGGCCATACCTTCGTTCAGATCCAGCGTCCGCCGGTAATCCGAATAGGTTTTTTTGCCATCCACCGTGTCGCCAGCCACCGCGGTGTCGGTGATGTAGATGTCCTCCAGCGTCTGATAAGAGCCGAAGTTGCTCTTTTCGCCGAACAGCGATTGGATCTGCGCATCCACTTCGGATTTGTTCACCCCGGCGGCGGTGTAAAACTCATCGTAGTTTTTGATGCTGCCGTTGGGGTTCTCCTTCATGTATTCGGCGAATTTTTCCGAAACCTTTTTCAGCTTGGCGCGTACATCCTGCAGCGTGGCGTGGTGCTCCTCCTTGGTGCCTTTCACGCCGCCGTTGTAGTCGGCGTTGGCTCCGGGGCCGCCCGACCACAAGGTGTGCTCATTCACCTGGATTTTGTCTTTGGCTACGCCGCCAAAAACCATGGCGCCCAAAAAGCCATTGCCGAGGGGGGTGGCGTGCTGCTCCCAGCCCTCGTGGGTTTGCTCGGCGGGTTCGTCGTACCAAGCCTGCAGCGGCAGCGACGACGAAACCTTAGCGGCGGGGGCGGAGCTTTCTGCGCCCGCCGTCAGCCCGGCTCCGACCGTCGGCAGAACAGCCGACGCCAGCATGGCCGCACTCAGCACCACACTGGTTACCTGTTTCTTCATACTTTTCTCCTCCGTTCCTGGTTACATACCGATTGTTTTCGATAATACCTCGAAAACGTATAATAAGTATAGCATGTGGTGTTGGAAAATGGAAGATTATCCGCGTAAAAGCTGACGGGTTTCAAAGGCGTTAAGCATAAAAAATATATGGTATTTATGTGGCGTACAGTGCTTTATATATGGTACAGTGCGTTTGTGCTTTGAAGAAATTGGATGAAATCACTATAAATAAAAAAGCAGAAAGTTTCTTTGTTAGATGGACGATTAGCACGATTTTATCGTAAATTAGCACAATCTTAAACCTTGCAAAAGCGGCAGCAAAAAAGATTGCCGGGCGGGGCGGTTGCCTTGCATAAACACCCTGCTGGCGGGGAAGAGTATTTGCAGAAAAATTAAAATATTTTGTGCCGCACCTCTTGACAACCTCGGCGGAATAGTGTATTATACTAGGGCGGTTCGACGAAATCGTGCCATATGCGCCATTAGCTCAGTTGGTAGAGCACCTGACTCTTAATCAGGGTGTCCCGGGTTCGAGCCCCTGATGGCGCACCATTTGGCCCGTTGGTCAAGCGGCCTAAGACTCCGGCCTCTCACGCCGGCAACACGAGTTCGAATCTCGTACGGGTCACCAAGTCGGTGCCGATAGCGGTGAGGGTACACCCGTTCCCATACCGAACACGGCAGTTAAGCTCACTTGCGCTGAAAATACTTGGCTGGAAGCGGCCCGGGAAGATAAGTAAGCGCCGACACATCGACAAGTAGTTGGCGAGATCGTCAACTACTTGTTTCATATTCCTCCTTAGCTCAGTCGGTAGAGCATGCGGCTGTTAACCGCAGGGTCGTTGGTTCGAGCCCAACAGGGGGAGCCAAAAAAAGGACAGGACGCCAATAGGCGTCCTGTCCTTTTTTGTTTTCGTTGTTTCGCTCGAGTTGATGGTTCTGCGTTAATAGCCGCATCGCGGCTGTTAACCACGCCTAGCCCGACCGCTGCCGGTGGCAGAGGAAGAGAGGGCGTAGGCTAACAAAAGAAAAGGAGTGTTGCGAAGCAAAAGTCTTTGCGAGCAAGACGTCTATTTCTTTTTGTTGGGGTCGCGTGGTTGCTTTTGGCATTGGAGTTGTTGTAAACCATATTTGTAAAACAAGGGCATATAAACATCACTTGATTTGCAGTGTGAATTATCGGACGCCAATAGGCGTCCTGTTCTTTTTGCCCCGGTTGTTGGACGCGGTCTGGTGTCTTGCTTTTTACCTTTGGGGTGTGTTACAATGCTGTTGTGGCAAAGGGTATACAAATTCATACATACATCATGATAGATAATGAGGGTTATATGAATCGCTTTGATGGGGTGCGTTTTCGGGGCACATTTCGTGATTATCAACAGCGCGTGTTGGATCATACAACGGAATATCTCAAAGATGGAAAAATCAATATCGTGGCGGCGCCGGGTAGCGGCAAAACCATTCTGGGACTGGAATTGATTCGCCGGTTGGGGGAGCCTTGTCTTATTTTGTCTCCGACGACTGCTATACGTCAGCAGTGGGGTGAGCGCTTTCGCGATCTTTTTTTGGACACCCCCAGCGAGTTTGACACTCTTTTTTCGTTTGATCTCCATCGGGTTTGTTTGCTGAATTCTATAACCTATCAAGCCTTATACACGGCAGTGGAAAAAGCATCACCGGTGGATGATGAGGATACAGATTGTTCGGATATTGATTTGATGGCACTTATGAGGGCATCCGGAATTAAAACCATTTGCCTTGATGAGGCACATCATCTCAAAAACGAATGGCAACGGGCGTTGGAAAAATTTATAACGGCGCTGGATGGCGATATCAAGATCATATCTCTCACTGCTACGCCTCCCTATGATGCTGAGGGTTCCGAATGGCGGCGGTATGTGAATATTTGCGGTGAAATTGACGAGGAAATATTTGTGCCGGAGCTGGTGGGGCAGAAAACGCTTTGCCCGCATCAGGATTATATCTATTTTAACTATCCCGTCTCTTCAGAAACCGCCATGTTTCGCACACATAAAGAACGAGCCGCTCGTGCGGTGGAAGAGCTGCGTTCGCTGGACTTGTTTGCACTGGTGTGTCAGTGGCTGAATGAACAAACGGATTACGATCTTCTTTTTTCATCGGCAAAACAGTATATGGCGCTGATGACGCTGCTGCATCATTATGCGCTTCCGCTGGATAAAAAGCTGGTCAAACAGATGACTGCGAACAAAGGACTGCCGCGCTTTAACATCTCCTATGCAGAGATCGCGCTTCAGTTTTTGCTGGACGGGGAACTGTTGACAAAAGAGCAAAAGGTGGCTGTCACCAATATTCTAAAGCAACATATGGTGTATGACAAACGCAGAGTGACGCTGACCTTAACCGAAAAAATGAAGCGAACGTTGATTTCTTCGGTCGGGAAGCTGGATAGTATTCAAAAAATTGCTGCAAGCGAAGCCGGTGCCATGGGGGATCGGCTGCGGATGTTGGTGTTGACCGATTATATTCAAAAAGAGAACTTGGCAAAAATCGGCACCGACGAGCCGTTTTCATCGGTGAATGTGGTCAGTATTTTTGAAGTGCTTCGCCGGACAAATTTGCGGGTTCCGATAGGAGTGCTGTCCGGTTCGCTGGTGATTTTGCCCGCAGATGTGGATTTGGCGGATATAAAGCATAAGAAAACGCCGATTTCCGGAACGATATACTGTGTTGTGGAGTGTTCCGGTTCCATTCATCGACTGGTGCGCTGTGTTGGTCGGTTGTTTGAACAGGGGGATATTCGTATTCTTGTCGGCACCAAATCCTTGCTGGGTGAGGGCTGGGATTCTCCGTGTATCAACACACTGGTTCTGGCAAGCTTTGTGGGGAGCTATGTGCTGTCCAATCAAATGCGCGGGCGTGCGATTCGTGTGGATAAAAATGATCCCGACAAGTCCGCCAATATTTGGCATCTGGTAACGGTTGAGCCGGAATACATCTTCGAGGACAAGGCGTTGGAGCGCATTTCAGCGTATCTTCGCCAGCCCAAAACCGAGCTTGTTTCGTATGATTATGAGGTGCTCAAACGCCGGTTCGATTCTTTTATGGGACCCCATTATACGACCGGTGTGGTCGAAAGCGGAATCGAGCGCGTGACAGCGGTACATCCTCCCTATGATTCGGCGGGTATTGCTACTATAAACGCCGAAATGCTGGCGCTTTCCAGACAGCGCGGCGAAGTGGCTCGCCAATGGGAGGGCGAAGTGGCGGACGGTCGATTTGTTACGCAGGTGGAGTCGGAGGTCCCGGCAGAAAAGAGCGTGCCGATCTTCACTTTTTGGAATGTTGCTTTTACCTGCATAACGACCGCTGTGGAAGTGTTTGTGGTTGCAACCTTGAGAAAGGCCCTTGCCGCAGGCAACGCGTATCTTTCGGTGGGGATGCTATTGGTAATGGCGGTGGGGCTTATTGCGCTGGGACGCGGCGCAGTGAAGTGGTTGTCGCACCGCGACCCTGCCCGATCGGTACGGACATTGGGGGCAGCCGTCTACAAAACGCTGTGCGCATGCGGGCTGATCGCCTCTTCTGCAAAGGTGGAAACAGTGGCGGATAGACAGAATAGCTGCGTTTCGCTGCATTTGCGCAACGCCTCTGTCCACGACCAAAATGTTTTCAATACGGCCATGGCAGAACTGTTGTCGCCCATCGAAAACCCGCGGTATATTTTGATTGCCAAAATGACGAAAAACCGGTATCGGTATCGGCTGTCTTTTGCCTGTCCGACGGTGATTGGTAAAAAGAAAGAGTATGTTCAAATTCTGTCGAAAGAACTCCGAAATACCACAGGGCGGTTTGAACCGGTGTATGCACATGGCGAGGGTGGTCGACGTTTGATACTTAGGTGCCGCAAGGCATCGTACATTACCCTGAATAACAAAGTCATCAACAAGCGATACACCGTATCGCATGGGGAGTAGTGAAAACCTTAACAAATAACAACAAGGCGGTGGTTGGATGAAAGCGGTTAGCGGTTTGGGCGAGGGATACCGGGAAATTTACGCGGTTGATTTGCAAAAGGATAAAAAGATGGCGGTGCTGGTGAACGCGGCGGCACTGTTGGTGGCAGCGGTGATGATGGTACCGATGGCGTTCGTGGTGCCGTTGTCCACCATGTTTGACACCGAGCAGGGACTTGAACAGGGGCTGATCGCCTTGCTATTCCGGCTGGTGGCGTTGATGGTGCTGATGATCGTCTGTCTGGTGTTGCACGAATTGACACACGGCGTGGCGATGAAACTTTGCGGCACGAAAAAGGTTCGCTATGGCTTTACGGGGTTGTATGTGGTTGTACGCAGCGACGATTACTATGACAAAACCGCCTACATATTCATCGCGCTCGCGCCGGTGGTGCTATGGGGAATTGTGATTGCCCTTGTGAACGGTGTGGTGAATGCGCCATGGTTTTGGGTCGTGTATCTGCTGCAGATCATCAATGTGTCGGGGGCGGTCGGCAATCTGTTTGTGACCATCAAATTCGCCGCGATGCCGAAAGATATTCTGGTCAAAGACGACGGTGTCAGTATGACGGTATATTCGCGGGAGTAACACACCTGCAGAAAAAAGTCCTGTTCGGTGAACAGGACTTTTTTGTCGGTAAAGTTTACTCCTTTTTTACTGTTATTTGGTAACGGTTTTTACACGTGCAGATGACAATATCTATAGTCGGTGATGGTATGCCGACAAAAAAGAGATAAGGAGTCTGTACGATGAAAACAATTGCCAAAAACAAGTTTGCCCTTACAACAGCGGCAACGGCCGTGGTGGCTATTGCCGCCATCGCTGCGTCAACATTTGCCATCGGATTTGCTGCATGGCGGACAGAGTTGACGGCACAGGGCTCTGTTACCGCGAATGGAAAATGGGATGTGAAGGTGAGTGATGCGTCGCTTACGACATCCAGCGGGGCATACACCATTGAGGAAGTGACGACTTTTGACCGAACCGGCGAAAAGGACGACACGCTGCTTGCTTCAACTATCAGCAGCAGTACATGGGTCAATGATGGCGCCTTGATGGGAACACAATCCAATGAAGCCATGAGCCCGTATATCAACTATTATGCTATTGATACCTCCAAGTATAGCGTGGACACCTTGAAGGCATACACAACCGCAGATCAGATGAACGGTATGCGCGATGATCCCAGCACGCTTTGCCTTTCGGATCATCTGAAAATGTACTATCGCTATGTGAATGGTCAAAACGATGGCAGCGCCGCTGCGGCAAGTGCTTCGGCAAAAGCGGTTATGGACGGCTTTGTGGCGGATACCGAGAAGCTGCTGAAATCCAAGTTCCCCTCGACCTATCAGAATTACACGGTCGCCTACATCAGCGGTCTGTACAGCGGCACGGCGAAAACATGGTCGAAATTCTGCTACAGCATAGCCAAATTCACGACGGAGCAAGCTGCCGGCGGGAGCAATCACGCGTCCTTCACGGACACGACGGTGGCATACAACCAAGTGAATTTCACTTTGCCCCATGCCTGGGCCAAATATTCCATCAGTGTTACCAACAACGGAACCGCGGCTGCCAACCTTGGTGAAACCGAGATTTCTCTCACGGGCGACGATACCGCCAGCTTTACTCTTGAAAAACCGGATCTCTCCTCTGTTACGGTGGAACCCGGAAAAACCGCCACTATTGAATTTGTTGTCAAAGCGGTGGGTACGGATGCGCTTGCCTTCAGCGGAACGTGCGGCGTTCATGTCAAGCTGGTGTTTGACCAGCCCCCTGTTGAAACGGCTCCTTCCGCCACGGTCACGATTCAATGAAAACGCCTCTCAAGAAAATCAGCGCGCTGATTTTGTCTGTTGGTTTTCTGTTAATGCCGATGGCAGCCAAGGCGGATGCGGCTGAATCTCATGCATCCGCCTTGGCGGGCAAAGAGGCGACGGTCGCGATACGCGATATCACATACGACGTGTCCGAGGGAGCGGAATGTGCCGTAACAGCCGTTGAAAACGATAGGGTGGAAATGGCGGCGGATTTTTCTCTGCCGGATGCGTGGGCGGTGATCCATATGACAGTAGAAAACCGAAGCGACAATGCTGTGTATTACGAGAAATGTGATGTGGATCAGGTCAGCGACAACCTGTCTGTTCAAACGGCGGAGCCGTCTACGGACGGTACACAAAAAATATTGCCCGGAGGAACATGCTTGCTGTCTATGGTGGTGAGCGCCAAGGCCTCTTCGGCTGAAATGGATATGCAGAACGAACGCTTTACGGCGCGTTTCCTGTTTTCTGACAGATCCGTACAACCGGGCAACTTTCCCCGTGAAAACGGAGCAGCTTCCTCACCGAGCACAGGCGAACGCAGCACCCTCGCGGCTGTATGTGCAGCAGCGGCGCTGTTATCCCTTCTTGCTGTGGCTCTTACAAAGAAAAGAGGATCAACATGAGTGCCCATCCGAGAAATAGACGATCGTGTTTCATAGTGTGTGCGATCATAGTCGGTTTCACGGCGCTTGTTCTGATGTTTAACAGCGGGCTGTTTCCTGTGAAACCCGTCGCGATCGCAACGGGCAGTATGGAGCCGGACATACAGGTCGGGGATGTGGTGATTGTTGGCCCTGTCGATGTTTCCAAGTTGGAAATCGGCGATATTATTCAATATCAGTCAGATGGGTATACGGTGGTGCATCGTATTGCCGGAATCGTGAAAGATGCCGATGGGGTTTCTATGTTTGTAACGAAAGGCGATCATAATAATACCGAAGATAAAGAGCCTGTATACGGTACAAACATTATCGGAAAAGTTCTTTTTACCATTCCGAAACTGGGGAAGAACGCTGTTTCCTGAAAAGTGGTTTCGGGTTGTGTATTCGCGGGAGTAACACACCCGCAGAAAAAAGCCCTGTTCACCGAACAGGGCTTTTTTGCAAGGAAAATTCTTTTGTTTTTCATTCTTGCATCGCACGGTTGATGTGATATAATGTGTTCGTGCTTTTGTCAAAACGCAACGCAACAAAGCGAAAAATCGCGCGCTAAGATAGGGTGCGGAGTGGATTTGTTTGGGGGTGTCCATATGATACCAAAGGTGATCCATTATTGCTGGTTTGGCGGGAACCCGTTGCCCATCACGGCAAGGGATTGCATTGAAAGCTGGCGGCTTTCTTGCCCGGATTATGAAATTATCGAATGGAACGAATCCAATTTTGATGTGAACGCGATCCCCTACACCGCGGGGGCGTACAAGGATAAAAAGTGGGCATATGTGACCGATTATGCGCGACTGAAAATTGTGTACGAACACGGTGGTATCTATCTGGATACCGATGTGGAAGTATTGAAATCGCTGGACCCGTTTCTGGAACACAAGGCCTTCTTCGGCACGCAATCACCCGGTGTGGTGGCGACCGGCTTGGGGTTTGGTGCCGAGGCAGGAACGGAGCTGCTCAAAGAGCTGATGGCAGGGTATGAACATCGCCCTTATTTTACAGAAAATGGCGAATCGGCAGCGGCTGTCTGCGTGGAGATCGACCACGCGGTGTTCCAAAAATGGGGCATCAAGCCGGAGAATCGCATTCAGCGGGTGGCGGATGCCACCATATATCCGGTGGAGTATTTCAATCCCAAGGATTACGAAACCGGACAGATTCTCACCACCGACAACTCCTATTCCATTCATCATTATCATGCGTCCTGGCACAGCAAAGGGGATGCCCGCATGCGCCGCAAGATGATGAAGTTGATTCAAAAATACGGACGAGTCGAGGGAAAGCAGCGATTTGGGCGCTGGTATAATCGGCGGAAAGTGATATTGGGGGTGCAGCGACATGGGATACGCGGCGCTGCCCGCAAATTCAAAAATCGTCTGATGCACACATAAAACCACTGCTGTCAAAGGAGTACAGGTTATGGCAACGATATTGTTGATGGTTATTTATATCGCCTTTATCGGGCTGGGAATTCCGGATTCGCTGTTCGGTACCGCGTGGCCGGCGATTTACGCCGAATGGGCGCTGCCGATTTCGTTTGGCAGCTTTGTCACGGTGATCGTGTCCTGCGGCACGGTCGTGTCCAGCCTGCTTAGTGCGCGAGTGATCGCGCGGTTCGGCACCAATGTGGTGTCGGCGGTCAGCACGCTGCTGACCGCGATCGCGTTGATCGGGTTTTCGCTGGCGCCCGGATTGTGGGCAATGTGCCTGCTGGCGGTGCCGCTGGGCATCGGCGCCGGCGCGATCGATGTGGCGCTGAACAACTATGTGGCGCTGCACTATTCCGCCACCCATATGAGCTTTTTGCATTGCTTTTACGGCATCGGAGTGTCGGTCAGCCCCTACATTATGTCGCTGGTGATCAGCGGGCAAAGCGGCTGGCGCGGGGGATACCGTATCGCGTTTTTCATTCAGCTGGCGATCACGCTGCTGATGTTTGTGACTCTGCCGCTGTGGAAAAAGGCGCATGGTCGCGAAGGCGGCGCAGCGGAAACGGAAACCAAAACGCTGACACTGGCGCAAACGCTGAAAATCCCCGGTGTCAAACAGATGTGCGGGATGTTCATCACCTCCTGCGGCATCGAATACAGCTGCGGTGTGTGGGGCAGCACCTTTTTGGTGGAATTCAAACACATGGCGACGGATCACGCTGCGCGGGTGATTATGCTGTATTATGTGGGAATGGCGCTGGGGCGGTTTTTGTCCGGTGTGCTGGCGACAAAGCTGCACAGCTGGAGCATCATCCGTGTCGGGCAGAGTGTGCTGGGTGCGGCGCTGGTGATTTTGCTGATCCCCGGACCGGCGGCGATCAGCGCGGTGGGATTTTTCCTGGTCGGATTGGGCAACGGACCGTTGTTCCCGAACTTCAATTATCTGGCGCCGCAAACCTTTGGCGAGGATGTGTCGCAATCGGTCATCGGCGTGCAAATGGCGTTTTCGTATGTGGGCATCATGCTGGTGCCGCTGCTGTGCGGCGTGTTAGGTCAATGGGCAGGCATGTGGATTTTCCCGGTGTATGTTCTGGTGTTTTACGCGATTATGATTCCGCTGACCATCAGCGTGAAACGGGTCACCAAACAGAGCAAATCCAATGTGTAATATATAATACAAAAAAGAGCCGATCACCGATCGGCTCTTTTTGTATAGGGTGGGAATTAGACAGTTGCTTTACTTTTGCGTAAAATTATGCTACGCTGGAAATGAACGAAAAAGACAAGGCGTTGAGCGGGGGTGGATGTGTGAAAAAAGGAACGGGACGCAAGGTGGGCATCGTGGTGCTTTGCGTGGCGTTTTGGCCGCTTATTTTGATATTTTTCCTTGTTGCCGGTATTTGCGCGTTGGTGGGTTGGCTGCGAGAGCCATCACGCCGCAAACGCTACGAGCAATCGCTGTATTGTCAGGAGTTAGGCGTGCCATATCGCCGCGGAATTTTGGGGGAGGACGGATTTCGGTTTTATCAACAGGCGCGCGAAGAAGGATTGGATTTTGAATTTGTTCCACAAGAGGGATGCAATTGGGATTATGTGGTGTATCGTGGACAAGTGTTTTTGTTTGGTTTAGCAACAGATGTGCTCTACGGAATTTATTACGATGATTCGCGGGCACAGTGGATGGCCAATGTGGATGGCGAGGAGTTCCCGCTGGCAGAGCAATGGGAGAAAAACAAAAAAGAGCTGGGCGTGGCGGAGGATGCGCGCCCAGTGCTTATGGCGGTGGAGCGAGAGATGGTGTTGCCGCGGCAGAATGAAGCAGAAACGGAAACAAGCGATTGTGCGATGGATTTGCTGCCGCCCTTTGTGCGGGTGGGAGAAACCTATTTGGATGCGATCAAGAATGGATAATTAAACAAAAGGCTGTGTTCGACGAGCACAGCCTTTTGTTGTATAGGACTGGCGAAAATCGAAAGGGTTTCGAAAGCTCGCCGGCTTTGGTTTCACACTCATTTATAATTCCGGATTTATCTTGCCCGGCTCCCTCTGACGAGGGAGCTGTCGAGCGATAGCGAGACTGAGGGAGAGATAAGGTTACGACAACACTTAAGTCGGGCGATATTTTCTCTCTCCCTCCGTCTTTTTGCTGCGCAAAAATCCACCTCCCTCGTCAGAGGAAGGCTTGCGCCCGCCGCATATGTTCAAAGGGGAAGGGTTGCACTTGCGAGGGTGCGTGTAAATTTTAATATATAGACTACCAAAATGCTCGGTATTTCCTCCGCCGTGCATAAAGAGGCGAGGTGCGGCAGGCTTGGTGGTGCAAAAATTTGTCAAAGCATCTGGTTTTGCCGCACATTTGGCGAATAAATCAAGCACCGTCCATCGCGTGAAAACAACGGTTTTGGTTGCTATTCACGAGTAGGTATGGTATTATAACCTTATATATATTCACATACGCTGGTGAATAGCTCGCATAACGCTGGGAAAGATGAGGGACTTTTCCGGCGAAGCGGATGCGCAGCCATATATTGCCGGTTTTGTCACTTTTTTCCACACGGTGCGCCGATGATGGCGAAAAATGACGAAAAAGGGGTCCGGAAAGGTACCGGACAGCAAAGATATTTTTGTGGGGGAACGTTGCAGAGGGTGGAACCGGTGCTTTGCCGGAGGAATGGTAATATTGCACGATTTTGGTGTATGCGGCATGGAAAACTCAAGCTGGAGTGAGAGACTATGGCGTACATCGTTGAAGAGAACATTCAGGACGCAACAGAACGCGAAAAGGTGGAGCAGATCCTCGCGATATGCAACGCACACAACAAGCGCTGGTTTTGGCGGGCGAAACGCACCGTGGATGTGGTGCTGTCCTTTATCGCCTTGGTGTTTTTGTTTATCCCGATGCTGGTGATTGCGCTGGTCATCTTTTTGGACGATCACCACAACCCCATTTTTAAGCAAACCCGTGTCGGACGATTCGGAAAAGAGTTCGAAATGTACAAGTTTCGGACGATGCGTCCGGATGCGGAACAGATCCGCGAGCAGTTGATGGAACAAAACGAAATGGACGGTCCGGTTTTTAAGATCAAAAACGATCCGCGTATCACGCGGGTAGGCAAGTTTTTGCGCAAAACCAGCCTGGACGAGCTGCCCCAGCTGATCAATGTGCTGCGCGGCGATATGACCATCATCGGACCGCGCCCGCCGCTGCCGAACGAGGTGGCGGAATACAGCGAATTTCATAAGATCCGGCTGATCGTGACTCCCGGTTTGACCTGCCTGTGGCAGGTGCAGCCCAACCGAAACGATATTCCGTTTGAAAAATGGGTGGAGTTGGATATTGATTACATCCTGCACAGAACGCTGAAAATGGACATCTGGCTTATTTTCAAAACCGTCTATGTGATGTTCTGCCGCGAGGGAGAGTAAAAAGGGTCGGTGCCAATATGAAAATCGCGATGATCGGACACAAGGATTTTCCCTGCCGTTCGGGCGGTGTGGAGGTCGTGGTGTATGAGCTGGCGACAAGGCTGGCGCAGCGCGGCGAGGATGTCACCGTTTACAACCGCGGCAAACAAAAAGGTCACAACAAGTATGATGCGCTGGGTGTGCATGTGGTGCGCAGCTTTACGCTGAAAAAGCAAAGCGTGAACGCGATGATCTATTCGTTCACCGCCACCATCCATGCGCTGTTTCGCCATTACGATGTGATTCATTATCACGCCATCGGCCCCAGTGTGCCGCTGGTGCTGGCGCATCTGTTCGGCAAACGCACCGTTGCCACGGTTCACGGGCTGAACTGGCGGGTGGATAAATGGGGCAGCTTTGCTTCGCGGTATCTGAAGCTGGGCGAAAAGGTGCTGGCGCGGTATGCGGACGAGGTGGTGACCCTGTCGGAGGAGATGCACCAGTACTTTCTGGACACCTATGGGCGGGATACCGCGCTGGTGAAAAACGCGATCTCCATTATTCCGCCGACCGACGACCACCTGTTGCGCGAGGCGTACGGGTTGGAAAAAGGCTCGTATATTCTGTATATCGGGCGGCTGTCGCCGGAAAAAGGACCGCAGGATCTGATCGCCGCTTACAAGCGCGCCGGTGTATCGCAAAAGCTGGTGATCGCGGGCGAGATGCCGGACAACGATTTCGGGCGCGAGCTGACGGCGCTGATCGACGGCGACGAGAATATTGTGCTGCCGGGCTTTGTGTCCGGCGACATCATGCACGCGCTGTACAGCAGCTGTGCGCTGTATGTGCTGCCCAGCCACACCGAGGGGCTGGCGCTGACGCTGCTGGAGGCGATGTCCTGCGGCGCCAACTGTTTGGTGAGCGATATTGTGGAAAACACTGCGGTGTTGGGCGATTTCGGCCACGCGTTCGCGGTCAGCGATATCGACGATCTGGCGCGCGCGCTGCGCGAGTCGGTGGACGATACCCGGTTGCCGGAGGCGGTCGACGCGCAGATAGCGCATATTCGTGAGCATTACAGCTACGACCGCGTGATCGACGAGATGATGACGATATACCGCAAGGTGAAAAAATAACCGGCGGCGCCGTTTGGCGCAGGAGGATTCCGACCATGAGCCATACAAAAGCAGCGATATCGGTGGTGGTGCCGGTATACAATGTGGAAGATTATGTCAAGCGGTGTCTGGATTCGCTTGTGATGCAAACGATGACCGCGATCGAGGTGCTGGTGGTGGACGACGGCAGCACCGATGGCAGCGGCGCGATCTGTGACGAATATGCCGCGCGTTATGATACCATTCAGGTGCTGCACAAGCCGAACGGCGGCTTGTCGGACGCGCGCAACTATGGCTTGGCGCGCGCCACCGGTGAGTATGTGCTGTTTGTGGACAGCGATGATTATCTGGAACCCGACGCCTGCGAAGCGCTGCTGGCGGAAACCGGCGCGGGGGATGTGGATATGGTGATCGGGCGGGCCGCGTTGGAAAAGCCGTCGGCGGCGATGCAGCGGTTTGAGACGGTGGCTGCACAATTGGCGTGCCACCGCGTCTACACCGGCAAAGAATATTTGATCGGCTGCCTGTCCGGCGGGGCTTTGCGGGTCGAGGCGTGGCGGTCGCTGTATCGCCGGGCATTTTTGCAGCAAAACGACCTGCATTTCCAAAAAGGCATTATGCACGAAGACGAGGAATTTACGCCGCGGGCGCTGCTGGCGGCGCAAAAAGTGGTGTTGAGCGACCGGGCGTTTTATCATTATGACAATGCCCGCACCGGCTCTATTATGAACAACAGTGCCGCCAGTCTTAGAAAACTCACCCATCGGGTGCAGATTTATAACCAGCAGTGGGAGCTGTACCGCACGGTGCAGCCGCGCCGGCTGCGGCGGCTGCTGGAAGACGACCTGTCGTGGAAATATCTGGATTGTGTGTGCCGGTATGATCCCGCCAAACGCGATGAGTTGGCGGTGGGGCGCACGGTTCCGCTGCGGTGCGCGTATAAACCGAAGCGCAAGCTGAAAGCGCTGGCGTATGCCATTTGTCCGACGCTATACACCAACCGTTTTGGGAAAAACTAGCCCAGGGGGATGACTATGAAGAAAAAGCCGAGCCAAGCGAACAGCCAACCGGTTAAAAAGAAACACAGATGGTTTGATGTGCTCCTGTCGCTGGTGTTGGTGCTCAGCCTGGCAGCGGGGGTCTGGTGGAACATCGAATACAACAAAACGCACTATACGGTGGAATTTTACCAGACCAGCTCCAAAAGCCTGAAGCACGATGTGCGGGTGGTATTTTTGAGCGACCTGCATCTGCGGGAATATGGAAAGGACAACCGCGATCTGACCACCGAAATCACCAATCTGGCGCCCGATCTGATCATTCTGGGCGGCGATTTTGTGATCGACGAGGTCGCCGGTTACGATAAGATGGTATCGCTTTGCGAAAAGCTGACCAAAATTGCGCCGGTTTACGGCGTGCTTGGCAACCACGAGGATGTCAAAATCTTTATCCAAAAGGACGAAGAGCTGGTGAACCGGTTTGAACAGGCGGGGGTAAAGCTGCTGCGCAATTCCGCCGAGCAGATCACACTGTACAACAGCACCATCAGCATTGCCGGAGTCGAGGGCAAACCGGAGGATTTTGCCAACTACGGTGCCAAGGACTTTGTGGAAGAGTTTGTGAAAACCGACAAAAGCGATTATCGTATCTTTGTGGCGCATGTGCCCACCTATTTTTCCAAAGTGTTGACGGATTACAAATTTGATCTCGGTTTGGCGGGGCATGTCCACGGCGGCATTGTCCGACTGCCGAAGGTCGGGGGACTGTATTCGTCGGAAGAGGGCTTTCTTCCGGAATATTCCGGCGGCGAGTATACGCTGAAAAACAAGGCGAAGCTGATCGTCAGCCGCGGGCTGGGCGATTCCAGCGATGTGCCGCGTATCAACAATATCCCCGAAATATCGGTGATCGATATTTCCTGACCAAAGCGGTGATAGATTGATTGTGATAGGAAAGGGCGCGCTGCGATGAAAAAGATGAAAGACCGGTTAAAAAGCGTTTTTCGGGTGTTTTGGTCCAACAAATACCGGCTGGTGTGCGTGGTTTTGCTGTTGTGTCTGCTGCTGGGCAGCTTTCATTATGTCACCAGCAGCAATCAGGCGACGGTGGAGCTGTCGTTCAACTATGCGGAAGCGTCATCGGGGCTCAACCCCAACAAAACGCGGTTTAACGCGTACGAGATTTTGTCGGACACGATTTTGGAACGCGCCATCGAGCTGGCGGGACTGAAGGATCATGTAACGGCGGAGCAGCTGTCCGGATGTCTGCGGTTGTCGCCGGTGGATACCGGCAACGCCAGCGGCGACGACAACTATATCTGCACCACCTACCGCATTTCGCTGGACGCCGGATCGCTGGATCTGAAAAATGTGAAGGTAACGGATATGCTGAAAAGCGTGTGCAAAGCCTACCGGTCGTATTTTTTGGAGAACTATTGCGATAACCAGGAGATTCTCAAAACCAAGCTGGAGGTGACCACCGACAGCGAGCCGTATCTGCGCATCAACGAGCTGAAGCTGCGGGTGAAGCAGCTGACGCGGTATTTGTCGGCGCGGGTGACGGAAAACAAGAGCTTTACCGATGAGGATACCGGCAACAACTTTACCGAGATGGACAAGCGGCTCACCAATATCGTCAACTATGACATTCCCAACGCGACGGCGTATATCATCGAAAGCGGCGTGAGCAAGGACCCCGCCATGCTGACCAGTATTCTGGAATACAAAAACAAGATCGACAGCATGACCGCCGAAAAGGATATGGCGTATTACAACGCGGACAAAGCGGGCATCAAGATGTACGAAAAATCCATGACCTCCATCGTGATGATCCCGACCACCGACGAATTGGACGAATACTATATGTCGCGCACCAAAACCGCGATGGATCGCATGGCGCGCAGCGCCGATGCGGCGCTGGAGGAAGCAACCGATTATAAACAGGAAATTGTCGATACCTCGTATGTGATCGACAAGATGAAAAAGAGCAAAACCGGTGCGCAAAAGCTGGCATCCGCCCGCGAGATGATCAACAAGCTGGAAAACGCGCTGAACGATCTGTCGGAAGATCTGTTTGTGCTGGACAAAGCGTATATCGATTATAAAGCGCGGAATTATATCACCTTTAACTATGCGCAGCCGTCCTTTACCCAGCGCATCAACCTCAAGAAAACCGCCATGGAGGTGGCGGGTGTGCTGGTGGTCGGCTTTGTGGTGTGCTATATGCGGGTTGGCAGAAAGGAGAAAAAGGCGCATGAAAAAGTTTGAGATACTGCGCTATCTGAAAAGATTTCGCGCCTTGATCGTTTTGGTGGCGCTGATCGGCTCCGCCGCCATCTACTGGTATGCCAACGGCAAGCAGCAGTACACCGCTTCGGTGGTGATCCAATACACCAACTCGGGTATCAGCGAGGGGTTCACCCCGAAGGGAACCAAACTGGATGTGGATGAGATCTATTCCTCCTCTGTGATCTCGCAGGCGATGGAGGATCTGGGCAACACCGGGTCGCTGAATGTGATTCGGTCGCGATGCAGTGTGGAAGAGATCATTCCCGAAGATCAAAAAACCATCAACGAATCGCTGCTGGATAAAGGCGAAGCGGTCACCTATTTTCCCGATACCTACAAGGTGAATCTGGTGGTCGGCGGTCAGTACGGCGCACAGTATGCCCGCAATGTGCTGGATGCCATCATGCAGAGCTATTGCACCTACTATACCGAAAAATATGTGGAGCAAAAGCTGTCGCTGAACCCGTCCGCCAAGCTGATGGACGGCGGCTACGATTATTACGAGTGCATCCGGATGCTGGAGGATGACACCAACGATATGCTGGAGTTTTTGCGGTCGAAAAAAGAGGATTATCCCGATTTCCGCTCCTCCAAAACCGGATACAGCTTTGCCGATCTGTACGAGATCTATTCGCAGTTTAAGAGCTTTGTCATCCCCGAGCTGTATGCCCGCGTGCTGAACGGACCGCAGGTCAAGGACGGCGAGGTGCTGCGCAATTACATCGCCAACGAAATTTCCAACTCTACCCAGCGGGAAAGCGTGCAAACCGCCCAGCGCAACGATCTGAAAACGCTGATGCAGCAGTATGTGGAAAAGAATAACGGCATCATCGGGCGGTATATCACCGCCGAGGGTGAGATCGTTTCGGACAGCTATATTTTGAAAGATATCGAAAAAGGCACCGGCTCCGGCGCCAAGGCGGAAACCACCTACGACGGTTTGATTTTGGAGCTGATCTCGATCGACAAAACGGTGGCAGCCGACAAGATCGACCGCGCGTTTTTGAAGGAGATTTCCGGAAAATTCGGTAAGGTCGGTTCCGGCAGCAGCGGCACCGAGGCGGCTCATCAGCAGCTGGCGCAGAGCATTGATGCCTACGAAAAGCAGCTGGAAAGCTACTACGACATCGTCAGCATCGCCAGCAAGGAGCTGAACCTGTCGATCAGCGCCGATTATTTGAAAATGATCAGCTCGGTGCGGGTGTATGCGTCGGTCAATGTGAATATGTATCTGGCGCTGGCGGCGGTGCTGTTTTTCCTGATCGGCTGCGGCAGCGCGATCTTGATCGGGCGGCTGTCCGATTTTGTGGACTATCTGCTGTATACCGACAAGAAATCCGGTTTGCCCAACCGCGATAAGTTGAACCAATATATCGAAGAGCTGGCGGGTCGCGTGGTGCCGGACGATTTCACCTGCTTTGCGGTGCGGCTGGATAATTTGCGCGAGGTCACCAAACGGTTTGGCTACACCGTCGGCGACAATGTGCTGCGCGATTTCTCCGGCATCGTCCGGCAGATGGGCGACACCGACGGCATGGTCGGCTATAACGGCGTTGGCAACTTCGTTGCCTTCTTTGAGCAGTGCAGCAACCGCAAAGCCGCCGCCATCGTCAAGGTGCTGGATCAGCAGGTGGCAGAATACAACGAGCAAAATCCCGAGTATCCGATCGAGTATACCGCGGCGTGGGAAACCTCGTCCGAGGATAATGTCTACCAGGTACGCGAGCTGCTGCGGTTGTCGCAGGCGAAGCTGAAAGGCGCTGCGGTGGAAGAGGAAAAACCGGATGCCGATGCGGCAAAGGACGCACCGGAAACGGAAACACCTGCCGCGCCGGAAGCGACCGCCCCCTCCACCGACGACACGACGGAGCCTTCCGTCGGGGATGAAGAGAAAACCGATGATTAAAAATCAACGACCGTATCAATGGATGTATTCCAAAACCGGCAACGCTCCGTTGTCGTCCTTGGTCGCGGTCGGCGCAAAGCTGTGCGGCGTACTGTGTTACGCCGCACAAGCGCCGTTTTTGCGAAAAAAAGACGCGATTCCCGATGCCGACGCGGCGCGCCGCGCGGTGGAGGCGATCCACGAAACGCCGCCGGCACAGCCGCTGGCGTTTCCGCCGCTGCCCGCCGCTGATGGGGCGGTGGAGGTGTCGGTGGTGATTCCCGCCTACAACGCCGCGTCTTATGTGGCGGCGTGTATCGACAGCGTGTTGGCACAGCAAACTACCCGCCGGATACAGATCATTGTGGTCAACGACGGGTCCACCGACGGAACCGGCGCTGTTTTGCAGGCGTATGCCGCGCGCCCGGAGGTGACGGTGGTGACGCTGACCGATGGCGGCAGCGCCGCCAAAGCGCGCAACGCCGGGCTGCTGCACGCGACCGGACGGTACCTGATGTTTGTGGACAGCGACGATGTGCTGCTGCCCGCCGCGGTGGAGCGGCTGGTGACCGCCGCCGAGGCAACCGGCGCCGATGTGGTGCAGGGCGGCTGGCAATATATCGACGAAAACGACCACCGCGGCAGTGTGCAGCGGTATGTGGAAACGGTATACGAGGGCGCGCGCCGCGCCGACCGGCTGGATCTGCCGGGAATGCCGTGGGGCAAGCTGTACCGGCGCGAGCTGTTTGAGGCGGTGCGGTTTCCCTCGTACTACCCCTGCTTCGAGGACGCGATCATCCATTTTCTCGTGTTCCGGCAGGCAAAACGGGTCGCGGCGGTGGCGGACACGGTGTATCTGTGGCGCAAAAATTCCGGCGGCATCACCGCCACCTCGCAAAACCGCCCGGTCGCGGTGCTGAGCTGTGCGATCGTGGAACAGCTGCTGCTGTGGGATGCGGCGCTGGAGCTGCCGCACGACGAGCTGTTTTGGCGCAGTCTGGTGATGCAGCTGTCGAATTTTTGCTACGCCAATGTGGCGGGGTTGCCGCCCGAACAGCGGCGGCAGGTGTTCCGGCGCTGCTGCGTGCTGTATGAGCAACAAGCGGGGGAGGAGATCCCGCGCGGGCTGCCGTTTGTGATGAAGCAGGAGGCAAAGGCGCTGCGCTCGCGGCGGTTTGGCCGCTGGGAACGGTTGGGACGGCTGTTCCAGCTGATACGATAAGGATAAAGGAAATGGGTGATGGGATGATACGGGTTCTGCATTCGGTCAGCAACATGGACCGCGCGGGCATCGAAACCATGCTGATGAACTATTACCACCATATCGACCGCGATGTGGTGCAGTTCGACTTTTTGGTCAACAAACCCAAGCCGGGCGATTATGACGACGATATTCGCGCGTTGGGCGGGAATATTTATTTGAGCCCCGGGCTGAACCCCATCCACTACCCGCAGTATATGCGGTTTGTGGAATCCATCGTGCGGGAGCATCCGGATATCAAAATTTTGCACGCGCACAACGAGGCGATGGCGCTGTATGCGCTGAACGGCGCGAAAAAAGCGGGGCTGAAAACCCGCATCGCCCATGCCCACAACACCCACATCATCCGCGATTACAAATGGCCGCTAAAAATTTTTTGCAAGCAGTTTTTGGCGGGCAGCGCGACCGAGATTTGGAGCTGCGGGCGCGACGCGGGCATTTATTATTTTGGAAAAAAGGCGTGGAGCGAGCGGGGTATGATCATGCACAACGCGATCGAAACCGACCGCTTCGCGTTTGACGAGCGGGTGCGCCGCGAGATGCGCGCCCGCTACGGATTGGACGGCAAAACCGTGCTCGGCAATGTCGGGCGGTTCAATCTGCAAAAAAACCACACCCGGCTGTTGGATATGTTCGCGGCGTATGCACGGCTGGACCCGAACGCCATGCTGGTGCTGATCGGCGAAGGCGAGCTGTTTTCGCCGATGCAGGAAAAGGCGCAAAAGCTGGGGATCGCGGACAAGGTGCTGTTCGCGGGGCTGCAAAGCAATGTGAACGAATGGTACCAGGCGCTGGACGCGTTTGTCATGCCCTCGCTGTTTGAAGGGCTGCCGGTCGTGGGAGTGGAAGCGCAGGCGGCGGGGTTGCCGTGCGTGTTCTCGGATGCAGTGACCGATGAGATCGTGCTGTCGGACAACGCGATCCGAGTGTCGCTGGATCAGACCGATGACCAGTGGGCGCAGCGCATCCGTGACCTGCTGCGTGCGCCCGCGCCGCGAACCGATGGCGTGGCGATCGTGCGCGCCGCCGGATACGATATTGTGGCGGAAGCCGCGCGCATCCAGCAGCTGTATCTGGATATGAGCAAGAGGTAACGGGTATGCAGGAAAACAAGCGGATCGACTATATGGACATCGCCAAAGGGGTGGCGGTGCTGTTGGTCATTTTCGGGCACACCTTCCGCGAGTCGATGCGCGCCGATGCGGCGTGGTGCGATATCGCCTACCTGTTTGTGTACCGGTTTCATGTGGCGCTGCTGTTTATGCTGTCCGGCATGGGCTACGCGCTGACCAAAGCGCGCAACGCCTCGCTGACAACGGGGGCGTATCTGAAAAAGAAAGCGAAAACGCTGCTGCTGCCGTGGGTGACCTATTCGGTGCTGATCTATGTCGTGTTTGCAGCGGTGCAGCTGGTGCCGCCGGTGCGCGCTATGCTTGCCTCCAGCGCGTATGCGTTTGTGTCGCCGCCGCAATATTTGCTGGCGATGCTGAAAAACGATAACCCCTATTGCTTCCATATGTGGTATCTGCAAACCCTGTTTTTGTATGTGATGGTCGCCTTTTTGGCGGACAAATGGCTGGGCGCGCGTGCCCGGGTGGTCAAATGGGTGGCGATCGCGCTGGTGCCCGCTTTTTATATGCTGGTGTGCGAAGGCTGGGTATGGGTGTTTAAGGCGTTTTTCCAAAAGCTGCTGTTTTTCCTGGTCGGCACACTGCTGACCGATGGCTTTATTCGCCGCTATGCGCGGCGGCTGTGCGCCGTCGGAGCGGCGTGCGGCGTGCTTTTGGCGGGGTTGACCCTGTATCCGCCGACCAAGTGGTATGCGTCGTGGGTCACGGGGCTGCCGCTGGGATACGCGGAAAACGCGGTGACGATCGGTTGGTGCGTGGGCATTGTGGCGGCGTGCTGCCTGTTGGAGCAGCCACTGCGCCGGCTGGCGGCGTTTGGACGGCACACCATGCCGTATTATGTGTATCACCAACCGCTTTGCGGTGCGTTTTTGGGCATTGTTTTATACGAAAAGCTGCATCTGCCCGCGCTGGCTACCGTGGCGGCGTGTATGGCGGCGGGGCTGGCGGTGCCGTTTGTGATCATCAAGCTGGCGGATAAATGGAAATGGAACAAGTGGATGCAAGCGGTCGGGCTGCCGACCTGAACGAAGAAAAGAGTGTGACCATGGACGGAGCGAAAGCGACAACCTTACATGAAAAAAACAAGCGCGTGGTGCTGAATATTGTGGCCAGCCTGTCCAACCAGATCATCGTGGTGGTGTTTGGACTCATCATTCCGCGGCTGTATCTGGTCAACTTCGGTTCGGATGTCAACGGATTGGACAGCACCATCAAAAATATCTTCGCATATCTCGCGCTGCTGGAAGCGGGCGTGGGGCTGTCGGCGCAATATGCGCTGTACAAACCGGTCGCCAACGGCGACACCGACAGCATCAACGCGATCTTGTCGGCGGCGCGGCGGTTTTATCTGCGTTCCAGCGTGGTGTATACCGCGGCGACGGTGGTGTTTGCGCTGGTGTATCCGCTGATGGTGAAAACCACCCTGAGCTATGCCACCGTCAGCACACTGGTGATGCTGTACGGTATTCCGGGCATCATCTCCTTTTCGCTGCGCGGCAAATACAACGCGTTTTTGCAGGTGGAAGGCAAGCGGTACATTATCACCGTTCTGACCACCATCACCATGATTTTGTCCAATGTGCTGCGGCTCACCTTTTTGCTGATTTCGGACAACCTGATTTTGATTCAGGCGACCTATTGTCTGCCTTCCATTATTCAGGTGGTGTTTGTGATACTGTATGTGCGTCGGCACTACCGCTGGATCAACTGGCACGCGACCCCCGATATGTCGGCGCTGTCGCAAAAAAAATCGGTGTTGGTACACCAAATTTCCGGCTGCATTTTCTCCAACACCGACACGGTCATCATCTCGTTTATGTGCGGCATGAACTACGCCAGCGTTTACGCGGTGTTTTCGCTGTTCTTCGCCAACTTTTCCAAGATCGTGGCGTCTTTTTCGGATGGCATGACCTTCAAATTCGGGCAGCTGTACCATTCGGACCGGAAAAAGTTTGATAAGAACTTTAATAACTACGAAACCATCTTTTATATGCTGCTGTTCATCGCCTATACTGTTATCACCGCGTTTTTGATGCCGGTGATCCGGTTGTATACCAGTGGGGTGTCGGATGCCGCGATCTACGATGACACGACGGTGCTGCTGATGTTTGCCGCCTGGACCATCATGAGCGGGGTGGAAATTCCGCTGATCCAGCTGCAATCCATTGCCGGCAAGTTTGACGAAACCAAACACCAGGCGATTATAGAAATGGTTATCAATCTGGTGATTTCGCTCGCCGCCACATGGAAGTTCGGCATCATCGGCTGTTTGATCGGCACCATCGTGGCGCTGTTCTATCGCATCAACGCGCTTCTGTGGTTTGCCGCCAAGCATATTTTGCAGCGCAGCTGCTGGCAGTCGTATAAAAAGATTCTCATCAATGCGGTGGTGCTGGTGGGGGTGTTGCTGGCGATCGGTACCGAAAGCTGCGCCGCCACCGGGTATCTCCATGTGATCGGGGTGGCGTTTGTCAACGCCTTGTGGATCGCCGCTTTGTTTGTGGCGGTGAATGTGCTGTTCAATTTCAAAGAGTTTGCGGATATGTTCCGCGATGTCAAACGGCGGTTGTTTGACCGCTGATGTCGGCATATTTTCGGAAAGGAGGGGGACGCTCGTGGCGACCGCAACGGAAAAAGCAAAACTGTCGCGCCGAAAAGCGGCGGATACGCTGGCAATCTGTGCCAACGACCAGCGCCCTCTCTTTATTCGCATGGCGGTGGTGCTGTTGATCGCGGCGGCGGCGATGGGCGAATGGAAGCCCATTACAGCGGCGCTGTATGGATTGCCCAAGGTGATCACCGTGGGGGTCATTATGATCGCGGTGGCGTATGCCTTTATCCGTCCCCAGCCGTCACGGGCAAAGGGGATGGTGCCGCCCACGCTGGCGTATTTTGCGCTGATTGCGGCGCTTCTGTTGTGGTCGATCGCGATTTGGATCATGAATTTTATCGATGCCGCCTCTATGACCCGCGGCTTTTCCAAAATCCTGTACCAGACCATTGCGGTTATGACGGCGATCTCCACCATCTACCTGTTCGGGGAACAGGGCATCCATCTGTTTGCGCTGGGATTGTGCATCGCCAACGGCACGATCATGCTGCTGGAGATTCCCAACTATGGCGTGGTGCCGAGCATCCAGTCGCTGATTACCTGTCTTTTGACCTTTGGCGATGCCGAGGGCTACGCCCGCAGTCTGGAGATCCACGATCTCACCTTTGTGTTCGGGCAGCTCATTATTTACTACGCCGCCTTTGCGCCGCGCGGCACCAAAGAGGAAAAAAGCCTTGCCAACCGGTTTTTGATCGCGTGCAGCTTTTTCTTTATGGTGGGGATGAAGCGGGTGGCGATTCCGTCCGTGATCCTGTTTATCCTGTTGGGCTTTTGGCTGCGGCGGTCCAAGCATAAGCTGCGGTTTTGTCTGATTTTGGGCGTATCCTTTGTGACGCTGTTCTTTTTGTTTATCTACGCTGTGCGCCACGGATTCGTGACCCAATTGATGAACACCCTTGGCGTGGATATGATGGGACGCGATTATATGTGGAGCCTCGCCAATCCGTATTATCAGCTGTCCTTTTCCTATATGGGACGCGGATTTGAATATGTGGACACCATTGTGAGCCAGTGGGCGGCTACGGGATTGATCAAGCGGGCGCTCGCGTTTCACAACGATATTTTGAAGGTGTTTGTGGAAATCGGCTTCCCCGGCTTTTGCCTGTGGGCGGGTATCCAGTATATCGTGTACCCGATTTTTTGGGCAAAGTACGCGGGCGAGGAAACCGCGGTAATGTATATGATGGTGCTGGGATATATGACCATCACCTACTTGACCGATAATACGGCGTTTTATTTTTGGAGCACGGTGGGATTAAAGCTGATCGTGCTGGGATATGCGTTTGCCCGCCGCAAGGAAAAAAGCCACCGGGGGTGGAAGCCGCTGGACAAAGAAGAGGTCGCGGCGCGTATCCGCGAGGAAATGCGTGCTGCGCCACCGCCCGAGCGGGCGTGACGGTCGGTGCCGAAAGGAGAAGGGGCGTATGCCGAAGGTTTCGTTTATTCTGCCGGTGTATCGGAAAGAACAGGAGCTGCCGCGGGTGATCGACTCGCTGAAGCGGCAGACCATGCCGGATTTTGAAGCGATTTTTGTGGATGATGGCTCGCCGGATAACAGCGGCGCCATCTGTGCTGCCGCCGCGCGGGAAGATGCGCGCTTTCGGGTGGTGACCCAGCCGAACGGCGGCGTTTCCAAAGCACGCAACACCGCGCTGGATCTGGCGACGGGGGAGTACCTCTTTTTTTTGGACCCCGACGACTGGGTCGAGCCGGATGCCGCCGCGGTGCTGACCGAGCTGGCGGATCGGGAGCAGGCAGATATCGTGGTGGGCGGCCGGTTCCACGATTATCACGATGCGAGCGGGGCGTTGGTGAAAACGACACAGTCACTGCCGTCGCTGGATGGTGTGTTCCGCGGCGAGCCGTTCAAAGAGCATTTCGATAAGCTGGCAACCGCGTATTTCATCACCGGCAAGCTGCTGCGCCGCGCGTTTGTGGAGCAGCACCACATCCGGTTTCCGGCGATGAACATCGGTGAGGACGGCGCGTTTTATATTGCGTTTTACAGTCACGATCCCGCGTGCCTGGTGTGCACCCGCCGCCCGCTGTATCATTACACGCTGACCGATGCCGCGTCGCTGTCCTCCTCCTACCATGCGAATCGGGAGCAGTACAATTTTTATCTGAGCAACGCGACCCGCGCGGCGGTGGAAGCGTGGGGGCTTTCGGACAGTCCGATGCACCGGCGGATGGTGCAATATTGCACCGTGCGCGATCTGCAAATGACCATCAAAAACATCGGGTTGGCGCCGGTCGCGCCGGGCGAAAAGATCGCGATGCTGAAAAAAGAGATGCAAAGCGCGACGGTGCGTGGGGCGGTGCGGGATACGCCGCTGAGCATGGCGTACAGCCGCAACGATAAAATCAAGCTGTTGCTGCTGAAAGCGCATTGGTACGGGTTGGTGATGCGGCTGTCCGCGCACAACGGCAGCCATGGATAAAGGGGAATGTATATGGGAACCAAAATTTTGCGCCTGTTCGCGTACGCCAAGCAGATGTTGCTGATGGTATTTTTTATGCCGGCCGGCTGGATATGCCGGGTGGTGAATCCCCGTTTGCGTGGCGTTTGGCTGGTCAGCGAGCGGGGCAACGACGCCTGCGACAACGGCTACCGGCTTTATGAATACTTAAAAAAAGAGCACCCGGAAGTGAATGCCCGCTATGTCATTACGTCGGACAGCGTGGATCGCGACAAGATCGATGCGCTGGGCGGGGCAGTGAATTTCCGCAGCTTTATGCATTATCTGCTGTATTACAGCGCCGATTACCTGATCGGTACCCATGTGCAGCCGGCGGCACCGGATCTGATGATTTTTTACCATCTGGCATCGCACGGCATCAAACCGCGCGGAAAACAGGTGTTTTTGAAGCACGGCGTCACCAAGGACGAGATGAAATGGCTGCACCGCGAAAATTTGTATCTGGATATGTTTGTGTGCGGCGCCAAACCGGAGTACGAGTATGTGCGGGATACCTTCGGTCATCCGCCGGAGGTGGTGCAATATGTGGGATTTTGCCGGTTCGATAACCTGATGCGCAACGATCACCGCGAGCGGATGATTTTGCTGATGCCGACATGGCGCGGCGCGCATTACCCGTCCGGCGAGGCGTTTGCGGATACGGCGTTTTGTCGGGCGTACCAGTCGCTGCTGCTGTCGGACGAATTGGCGCAGCTTCTGGAGCGATACGACTACCGGCTGGTATTTTATCCCCATGTGGAGATGCAGCGGTATATGCCGCTGTTCCAAACGCGCTCGGAGCGGGTGATTTTGGCGGACAAATCCACCCACGATGTGCAGCGGCTGCTGACCGATTGCGCCATGCTGGTGACCGATTATTCCAGCGTGTTTTTTGATGTGGCGTTTTTGGATAAGCCGGTGATATACTACCAGTTTGACCAGGAGGAATTCCGCCGGTATCACTATCAACAAGGCTATTTTGATTATGAACGCGACGGGTTTGGCCCGGTGGTCAAAACCGAGCAGGCGCTGCTGGCGGATCTGCAGGCGCTGCTGGCGGGCGACATGGCGAATCCGGAGGCGTACCGGCGGCGGGTGGAGGCGTTTTTCCCGTTGCACGACGAAAACAACTGCGCCCGCACCTTTGCCGCCATCGCCCGCCTGCGAAAATGAAAAGTCGCGCCCCGCGAGGGGCGCGTGGATTGAAATCGGTGGTCGCAGCGTGTGCCCAGTATCCGGTGGTCGTCGCGCCCCTCGCGGGGTGCACAACAAAACCGGCACGCTTGAACCTTTAGGAGCCAAGCGTGCCGGTTTACTATACCTATCTTATCTTGAGCCGGGAGCACCCGGCTTTTATATTTGTTCGGGAGTCCTGCTTTTTACACCGGTTCGGGGTTTTCCGGCGGGAACACGATCTCCTGCGGGTGCTGCACCGCGTACAACGCGCGGCTTTCCTGCCGGTTCAACAGCGAAAACACCACCGTCGCCACCGAGAACAACACCACCAAAAACGGGGTGATGGTCGGGAAAAAGTCGATATGTGCGAAATCCGGCGGCAAATTCTTTTGAATGTATCCGGAGAATTGCCCTTGGATCACGAAAAACGCCGCCGCTGAAAGCAGCGCTGCGACTGCCGGAATAATGCCGCGCGGCGGGGTGCGCCGCATGGTCACCAGCGTCCAGATGATGTGGATGACAAACAGCGCCGCCACGCCGTACATCGCCGCAACCGCTGCGGTGGATACCCAGGTATCGCTGCTCACCTTGACATACACGGTCAGCGTTTTCAGAAAGTTCGGAATCTGGGTCAGGGTGTACACGCCGGAATCGTTGTAGATACCGAACGATGTCGCCCGCAGCAAAAACCACGGCACAAACATCAGCACCGCGACCGCGACCGACGACACCAGCGATAGCCAGTAAAAAATAGTAGGCGATTTTTTGGGGGCTTTGCTCATAACGCACCTCCGTTAAGCACGAACACACAAGTTTGTATCGCTAAGTATACCGCACTTTGGGGCGTCCGTCAACGCTTGCCGCTTAAATAATGCGTTTTGTTTGCAGTCAAGGGCGATTTTCTTTTAGAGAAAACCGCCGAATTCCCCTTTTTCAAGGGGGAAAATTGGGCACAATTCCGGTTTTTTGCCTTTTCCCAAATAATGGTTGACTTGTGGGGTCAGTTGGCTATAATAGGGGGGCAACAGTTCCATTTTTCGGCAGCGCCGATAAAATGGGAGGAGGTTATCAGAATGCAGGCAACTCTTATCAAAACCAAATATCCCACGACCGATCCGGTGATTGCGGACATCATCGCGACCGAAGCGCCGTATATGGCGGATCCCACCGGCGAGCAGGACAGCACTCCCGCGCTTCGTCAGGCGATCGCCGATTGCGCCAAATGCGGCGGCGGCACCGTGTTTTTGCCGGTTGGTCGCTATCGTGTGACCGGTCCGTTGACTCTCCCGCCGTTTGTCACTCTGCGCGGTGACTGGCAGGATCCCGATCTGGGCAACGAATACGGCACCATTTTGCTGGCGGATGTGGACAGCGTGGACGCGCCGCTGCCCGCCCTCATCACTGTGGGCGGCTCGGCCGGTGCCTATGGCTTGACCATTTACTATCCCCACCAGTCGATCGACGAGGTGAAACCCTATCCGTTCACCTTCTATATTGCGGGCAATATGCTCCATTCGATCATCAATTGCACCGTCATCAACGGCTACCGCGGCGTGGGCGCCAATGTGGTGGACGGCGTGCACGAGATGATGAGCCTTGACACGCTGAAAGGTACCTTCCTGTTCAACATCGCGGAAGCGTACAACCAGTCGGATGTCGGCACATGGAAAAACATCACCGCGTCCAACCGCTATTGGGCGAATGCGGGCGCGGGGCTGACCGCCGCGCCGCTGGATAAGCTGAATGCCTATACCCGCCGGCACGGCACCGGTTTGATTCTGGGCGATCTGGAATGGACGCAGCTGACCAACTTTAAGCTGGATCACTACCACATCGGTGTGCGCATCGTCAAGGGCAAACGCATCGAGTTTGCGGGTCCGTTCTTTGACCTGGATGTGTCGGATTGCGACATCGGCGTGCAGGTCGAGTCCATCGATACCCGCTGGGGCACGCTGTTGGCGAACAGCCGTGTCAGCGGCAGCGAATACGCGATCATCAACCAGACCGAGGGTTTGGTCAAGCTGACCGGCACCACCGTCGAGGGCGCGGTCAGCGGCAACCATATTCTGCACGAGCATCCCGAGAAGCTGGTGGAAAGCCCCTGCTACACTATGCATCCCGCGCGCCCGGCGGATCATATGATCAACGCCGCCGCGGCCCCCTATCTTGCGGACAAAACGGCGCAGACCGACGCGTCCGCCGCGATCCAGCGTGCGCTGGACGCGATCGCTTCCACCGGCGGTGTGGTGTATCTGCCGGCGGGCAACTATCGTTTGAATGCACCGCTGACCGTTCCGGAGGGGGTGCTGCTGCTGGGCAGCTCGCCGGTGCCGGTGCGCGACCAGCATCCCTGCAGCGAGGGCACCAAGCTGTTCGCGCTGTGCGGCGCGGATACTCCCGATCCCGAGCATGACACCGCGCTGGTGACACTGGCGGGCGACAACGCCGGCATCGCCGGACTGCGCATCCTGTATCCCGAAAACGGACCGCAGGGCGAAAAAGACGATGTGACCGTGCACAACTATCCGTATGCGGTGCGCGGCTGCGGCGCGGGCGTGTACGCCATGAACATGGCGATCGCGGGCGCTTGCTACGGTGTGGATTTCACCGGTTGTGATCGCCACTTTATCAAAAAAGTGACCACCTGCTGCTATTTCAACGCGTTCCGTCTGGCGGATTGCCGGGATGGCTTTGTGGAAGGCTGTCTGCAAAACGGCACGGTGCTGGTGCGGTACCAACGGGATCTGTACACCAAGCTGTTTCCGCAGGCGCCGGGGATGATCAACGAGCACCAGGGCTTCTCGCATCTGATGAATCCCATCACCCGCAAAAAGACCACCATTTTCCGGCTGGATCACGCGGACAATCAGGTGATTATGAACTGTTTTGCCTATGGCGTGCACACCTATCTGGATATTCGCAACAGCCAACATGTGCGGCTGCTGAATACCGGATCGGATAATCTGCACGAAAACGGCCCGTACCTGTACGCGGAAGGCGGCGACATCACCGCCGCCAATATGATGCGGTTTAACGGTTATTCGGTGGAGAATAACGCGGAGCATCCGGCGCGGCTGACGCTGCTTAACCGGTTGTCCATCAACGAAAAGGACGAGCCGGACATCGTGATGTAAGAGGAACCCGCCGCGGGGCAGTATCCCCGCGCCCGGATTCGGACATATGACAACAACAGCCTTCCTCGACATGAGGAAGGCTGTTGTTATGTGCGTGTCCGATGACGCATAGAAGCTGCCCCCGCCAAACGACGCGCAAACCCGCGGTAAGCGCAAGCCTTCCCACCATCTTTGCGTAGGGGGCGATGCCCACATCGCCCCACGAATTACGCACAAATCCGCGGCGGGCGCAAGGTTTCCTGTACGCAAGAACACCGTAAGTTTGTAACGGCTTTATAGATTCCATCAAACCTGTTGACCCCGCAAGCCTTCTCCTCGAGGAGAAGGTGCTGAGCGCAGCGAGGCGGATGAGGTGTCAGAAAACCAATAAGATTTTAGCAATATAATAGTTGCGCACATTTGTAGTATTGCGGGAAACCAATAGCATACTTCAATCCACCGTTTTTCCACCTCATCCACCGCCGTTCGGCGGTCCCCCTTCCCCTCCAAGGGGAAGG
>OGIE01000157.1_pt1 | contig 96883 bp, 51 predicted proteins | sample 1571581 | NCBI WGS metagenome assembly OGIE01 (sample SAMEA2582021, study PRJEB24529) | metagenome | biome: Human gut stool | place: China | collected 2011
CACCAGCGAGGAGGCATGCACGCCAACGAGTTGATTGAAACCTATCTGCTGAACGAATACCGCAAGCCCAGAAACTTCGAATCCTTCCTCTATATGAACCATGTGCTGCAAGGCGACGCCATCAAAACCGCCATCGAAGCACACCGCCGGGATATGCCTTACTGCATGGGAACGCTCTTCTGGCAACACAACGATTGCTGGCCTGTGGCTTCTTGGGCAAGTCGCGACTATTACGGCCGCTGGAAAGCGCAGCATTACTTCGCCCGCAAAGCCTACCGGGACATCCTTGTATCTCCCATAGCCGATGAAGACGGGCAGTTGAATATTCAAATTGTTTCCGACCGTCACAAGGCTTGCAACGGTAGGCTTGAAGTAAAAGTCATGAAACTGACGGGGGAAGTTCTCAACAGCTACAATCGGAATGTGAAAGTGGATGCCAATAGCAGCAAGGCGCTTTTCTCCGTCCCACTTGATGAAGCCCTGAAAGGAGCACGCAAAGAAGACGTTGTCATCCATGCCGTCCTCCTGACGGATAAAGGGAATAGCAGCTACACCAATAACTACTTCCTGGTGAAGCAAAAAGAAGTAAACTATCCCAAAGCCAAACTTGCAACCAGTGTACAACCCATTGAAGGAGGTTTTGAAGTAACGCTTAGCAGTGATAACTTCGCCCGTGCCGTCTTCATTGCTACCGGAGACGCAAACAGCTCGTTCAGCGACAACTATTTCGATATACTTCCCGGAGGTTCTGTTAAGGTGGAAGTTTATACAGACTTACCGTTGGCGACATTTGAAAAACAGTTGAAGGTGATTTCATTAAGCGACGAATACTAAGACACGCAAATAAGTAGTTGGATTTGATTCAAGATTTATTCTTCCTTTTTTCCATGCAAATACACCGAGGGTGCAACACCGAACTGTTGCTTGAAACAACGACTGAAATAAAGTGGATCGCTGATGCCTACTTTATAGGAGATTTCGCTCACATTATAATTACCTTCCGATAGCAATTCAGCAGCCTTCTTCAATCGGAAAAGCCGAAGGTAATCGTTCGGAGTATAGCCTGTCAATCCTCGTACTTTCTTGTAGAAGAGGGTACGCCCCAGCTTCATCCGTGCAGCAAAATCTTCCATGGAAAATTCAGCATTACCCAGTTCCTTGTTTATCACAGCTTGAAGCTTATCAAGGAACTGTTTGTCTTTGTCCGAAGCATAGACAGCAGTATGCTCCGCACCCGGTTCATTGAGGAACTTCTCACGAAGCATTTCACGTTGCTTTATTAACTGGAAGATACGTGCCAGTAGCAGTTTAAGACTGAAAGGTTTAGTGACGTAAGCGTCTGCACCACTCTCTACGCCTTCCAGTTTATTCTCGGTGGTGCCCATCGCTGTCAGTAAGATAATAGGGATATGACTGGTACTGAATTCATTTTTCAGTTTACGGGTTACCTCATAGCCATTCATACCAGGCATCAGGACATCGCAGATAATGAGGTCAGCATCATACGTGCGTGCCCGTTCAAATCCCAATGTACCATCCGCCTCGGCCACGACTTCAAAATAGACAGAGATTTCACGCTTCAAGAATTCACGGATGTCCGTATCGTCTTCAATGATAAGTATCTTCTTGCGGTTTAGCGGTGCAGAGTTCTGCTCTTCTTGTAAAGTCGGTAATGCTGATGTAACTTTCGTACTCACTTCTTCCATCTCTGTGCTCACTTCTTCTATTAATGAAGTAGTGACTAAGAAATCTTTCTCACTGTACACAGCACAGTCCAAAGGCAGAGTAACAGTAAATACAGAGCCGCCGCCCTCATTCTCCGTATAGCCAATAGTTCCTTTATGAACCTTGACCAATTCGTGCGTAAGATGCAACCCAATGCCCATACTATCATTAGAAAAACTACTCTGCATGAAACGGGAGAAAAGTTGAGAACGTTTCTCTTTGGGAATACCTACACCTGTATCTGCTACAGAGAAAAACAGTTTGCCGATAGCCTGTTCCACTTGTACGATGCAGGTTATCTTACCGCCCGCAGGTGTATATTTAAAAGCATTCGATATCAGATTATAGACAATCTTATCCAGTTTCCCTTTGTCTATGAACATGGAATAAGAGTTGACGGATGAGGTAAATACAAATTCCATCCCTTTAGTCTCCGCCGTTTCACGGAAACTCTGAAAGATGTCGTGCAGGAAGACTACAACATCCGTTTCTTCCAAAGAAAGAGACAGTTTGTTGTTCTGCATCTTTCTGAACTCCAACAATTGATTGACAAGCCTCATCAAGCGCTGCGTACTCTTATCCATGATTTTGATGGGATAAGCTAACTCTTTGGACCTCTTTCCCGAAGATTCGATCTTCTCCAAAGCACCTTGTATCAAAGTGAGTGGAGTGCGAAACTCATGCGAGATGTTGGTGAAAAAGATTAGTTTATATTCAGTCAGTTGTTTTTCGAGCTGAATGCGTGTCCTCAGAGTATTGAAATTACGTACCAACCTGAAAGTGATATACAAAGCAATGCAAACTAAAATAATATAAACCATATATGCCCAAGTAGTCTTCCAGAAAGGGGGAGCAATCACAATTTGCAATACCGTTTCTTCCGTTCCCCACACGCCGGAAGCATTACATGCCTTTACGTGCAATTGGTAACTGCCGGGAGGCAGATTCTTGTAGGCTGCAAAATTCAGTGAAGAAGGCGTACTCCAATCTTTATCAAAAGGAGTCAGTTGATAGATGTATTTAGCATCATTACCCATAGAGTAGTCGAAAGTAGAGAATTCGATACTGAACGAATTCTGAAAGTATTGCAACTCAATGCCGTTTGTATAACTCAATGCGGTGGTTAACGGAGAATCCACATCACCTGGACGAACGGAAATACCGTTTATCTTTAAATCGGTCAATACAATCGGTGAAATAATACGCTGCGACTGTATCATCTGTGGATTGATTACTACCAAACCATGATTGGTGCCAAACAGCAGCCTCCCGTCTTTGGTGGTGCAGGCACTACTTTCCAAGTAGACATTGCCGGGCATTACAGCCGAGAAGAAGAAATTATCGAAAGTCCGTGTAGCAGGGTCGAAACAAGACATACCGTACTCAGTGCCAAGCCATATCTTCCCTTCGAGATCTTCTACGATAGATTGCACCACATTATTCACCAACCCATTGTTCGTATCGTAATACTGAAACGAAAGGTTCTTATAATCCTGCCCCGGGGAACATAAGGCAAAACCTGTTCCTGTAGTGCCAATCCACATACAACCTTTACTGTCACAGAAGACATTGCGTATTTCGTTGCTACGCAGTTTGCCGTTATCGAAATTGTAGGTGTAGTAACTCTTGGAGTTTTCAATCAAAGAATCGGGATGGAATACATAGACACCGTTGTTTGTGCCTACCCATATCCAATTGTTTTTATCGGCGGTGATAGTCCGCACTTGTTTCTTGCTGTAGCTACCCGCCAAGAAGTGACGGAAGATATAACTGTTATTTACAGGAATAGCCAGGTCGAGTCCACCTCCGAAAGTACCTATCCACATACGCCCTTTAAAGTCACGGAAAACATCATAGATATGATTATGGGCCAATGAGTTCGCATCTTTGGATTGGTTCGTATACCATTTCCCATCGATACTCAAGCCAGCTCCACGGGTTGCCATCCACAGTTTCCTTTCATGATCTTCGGCTATGTCAAACACGCTCAGATTATAGTTCTTCTTATCAAGTAGTTGCAGATTAGTATCATAATGGAATAATCCGCCGCGACGGTTTCCTACCCAAATATCTCCATTCTCGGTACAAGTAACCATACGTATGGTATTAGAACGGTCTACGAGCGTATCATTCTCAGGATAAATGCGGGTTGCACCTTCATTGAGTACCGATAGCAAGGCAATGCCCGAATATTCGGAACCCAGCCAGATGTTGCCCGTTCTATCTCCCATGATATAAAGAATGAAGTCAGAGTTTATCCGGTTGAATCGTTCAACATGATACGTATAATGGGTCATTTCATCAGTCTTGGGATTATAAACAAACAATCCGTTGCCATAAGTAGATATCCATATCAGTCCGCGTGCATCCTGCACCACCCAGAAACGTTCGTCAGCTACCAATTGCGCTTTCTCATAAGACATTAGCCGGAAGTTCTTTAGTTCCCGTGTACGGATATTTAAATAGCTAACTTCGCCGGTTCCATTCGATATCCAAAGGTTACCGAGGTTATCCCTTATGCATCGTCCCAGAGGTATGTTCAGTGAAGGATCATCTACCAATCGACCTTCGGACATCCGAAAGACAGCTCCGCCTGTCGGAGAAAAGATTACCCAATCGTCCTGAACAAGGCTATGTTCGTAAACTTTGGCAGGAGAGATTCCCCAAGGAAGTTGGGCTACCAAACGGAGACCTTTACCGGGTGTTTTCTCATAAATCTGTCCGTTGGAAGCGAGGAAGAAGTTTTTCTTTTCATAAGTGACGGCCGCTACAAAAGAAAGTTCTTTCTTGAATAGTTGGGTTTGGTTTCCGGCTACCCATACCAGTCCGGCTTGCGTACAAATCCAGACACTGCCCTGTTCATCTTCATGGACGTAGTTGACTGAATCGGAAAAGAGCTTGCCATTCTTTCTATCAAAGATTACCGAACTGAAATGCCCGTCTTTATAAGTTATCTTCCTACAACCGTTTTTCTCGTTGTGCCATAACCAAATATCGCCTGTAGAGGTTTCCAGTTTCCGTTTATACTCTTGCTTGTACTCGCCGCAACCGGTATAATCCACAAAGCAATCGCGCTTCAAGTCATAGCAACTGAATATTTCGGGAGAAGTAAATATCCACAAGAAACCGTTTCTATCTTCTGTGATAACTTTCACATGATGATCTGCCAAAGATATTTCATCGCCTATACCCGGACGAAAAGTAACGAATGAATGTCCGTCATAACGACTCAAGCCATCCAAAGTACCCATCCACACGAATCCTTTACTATCTTGGAACAGATAACGCACCGAGTTATTGGCAAGCCCCTCATTGGTAGTGATGAAAATAGAACGAACGTCTACGGAGGCAAATGCATTCAGTGTCAAGAGAGAAAGGAGGACTATACAAAGGAGAAAGAAACGTGTTTTCATAATGAAGCGGAAATTATTACCACACAAAAGTACGATAAAAAACGGAATCGGGAAATCATTGTTTGGAGAAAACCAAGGCTACCGCACCAAAAGACATTTATTCATAGTCTTCCAGTTTCCATTCATCCTTCCACTCTATCATTGGTACGCCATCTTTCACTACTACTGGCAGAAATACATATGTAGCCTTATATACATCTTGATTAGGATTAACAAGCGTATAAAATCTATCAGCCACTTTCGGTGTTTCAAAATCCTTGGGATAAGGACGGTGGTCCTTATATCGGTTCAAAAACGACTGCCAGTCTTTCTTCGGTATGTCTGTTTTATTAGTATGCGGCTGCCAACGATCAGCCATAACTACATAAAGATTCTTTCCTGGAATCTTTATCACACTTGTAATCTGCGAACAGAAAGAATGTGCATACTCATCGCCAATGTGCGGATCGCCCAACACAGTGTATTTACCATGATAGTCATCGAACACTGCCACCTCCGAAGGATTGGGAGTATAACTTGTTGTCCCTGAGGTATAAATATAATGTTTGCCATTCATTACAAAATGTGCTGCCGCCTCACGCGTAAACGGCGGAACCTTCCCTACAAAATGTTCTGAGTACCGGCCATTTACATTAGTATAGTCATCAGAAAGTTCAGCACATATCTGTTCCCAATGCGGACGCTCAAACCAAACATAACCTTTTCCTGTTTCGGGATCAGCATACATATCAAAATCCCCCACAGCAAAACCGTTAGGCTTCAAGTTACGGACAAAATGATACGGTCCCATAAAACGTTCAGCTTCAAGAATGGTAAAATAGCCATCATTACTTTGCGATTTCAGCCAGCATACATATTTGCCGGTTTTGGCACAATAAAGAATATGCGGCCGTTCCAATTTCTGGCAATGATGCAAAGGCGAATGTGGTTCGGTATCTGGTTCGATTATTCTTCCTTCATCCTTCCAATTATAAAAGTCGGTGGATGAGTAACAACGCACGCCACCAAACATACGGTTAGTTCCAAACAGTGTATGGGTCTTGTCTTCTCCATACCAATAGTATTTACCGTCACGGAAAGTCACCTGAAATCCATGTGCCTGAATAGGTTTACCTTCAGTATCAAGCCACACCTCGCCAGGGCGGATGGATTGATAGTTTACTGGAGCGAGCGGATAAGTCTGCACATTCAGATAGCGGCATTCCCCTCCCGCCTTTTCTATCTTCACCGGACTGTCTGTAGCTACATTGCTGAAGCCGAAAAAAGAGGCGTAATCGCAATTGTCAATGCACATCACGGTGTCGCTACTTTCTACCCTTACATCCTTCATAGAGAATTTCGTGACATCGCACACCCTGCCTATCTGGTTACAGCGTGCCTTGACATTGCCGAAAAAGAAGTTCTTCACAGGTATTTCCGGAAGTCCCGACACATCCACCAATGTGCTGCATCCAGTTATCTCCACATCGTGAATGGAAATATTGGCAAACCACGGCGTAAGCGGCGTTACCGCACGGGCTGGATAGCGCTGTGCCAACTCGCCCACCCAACGGGCAGAGCCGAGCATGTCGCAATATAAAGCCTGCCTTTTCACATTGGCCAGCACTCGTTCCACATAGACATTTTCTACAAATCCTCCTCGCGGACGACGGGTCTTGAAACGGAAAGCCTGGTCGGTTCCTTCGAAGACGCAATCGCACATATATACGTTTCTCACCCCACCGGCAATTTCGGTGCCGCACACAATGCCGCCCGCACCCCGCAGTGCTATACTTTTACGTATAACGACATTACGGGTGAGGCGATTCACCTTCAATCCGTCTTCGCCCCGACCCGACTTCATAGTGTAGCAATCATCCTGACAATCAAGCGAGCAATATTCTATCAACACATCACTGCTCGAATCAATATCAATGCCATCGGTACGTCCGTGCCCGAAGCTGTTCACCGTAACACCGCGGATGACAACGTGCTCGCAATATTGCGGTACGATATTCCAATACAGACCTTGTTCGAATGTGACACCTTCTAGAAACACGTTTTTACAATGGATGGGAGCAAACGTCTTAGGTAAAAAAACACCTTTACCCTCCTTCCCATTGTAAATACGCCCGACAAGCGGCTTTTTCATTGCCTCTTCGCTAGACATTCCCTCGTTGCATTTGTATATTTCGCAATCTATAGACGGACCGATTACTTTTCCCTTTCCGGTCAATGCGATGTTCTCCTGCCCGTTGGCATAGAAACAAGCTCCCAAAGAATATACCTCCACACCCTCATCACGTGTGAAGACAGCTGGAAGATAGTCTGTTATATAACCGCTGAAATGTAGTTCTGTTCCCTCCGAAAGATGCAGGTTCACGTTGCTCTTCAAAGTAATACGCCCCGTCTGCCATATACCGGCAGGAATCACTACTGTACCTCCGCCTTGACAGCTTGTCCTGTCAATAGCTTCCTGGATATTTTTAGTGGACATTCCTTCCCGTTCCATACTTACCTGCACAGTACGTTCAGGGAAAACAGGTCGCTGAAATGCAGGCATAGCGAACGGTGCTTCAACAGGTTCTATGGCGTTAGGCATATTTTTCGGTCCAACCTCACCTATTGTCAACAATGCCATACCACAAATGATACTTGTTAATGACATAAACTTAATTCTTTATTTGGTTAATATATTCCAACTTTATCAACCAAACTCGCCCTATGGAGTTTAAACTATCAAAACGAAGGATAGGATGAGAGAACTTTTCTCATGCCTATTCCATAGTAGTCACATCGACCCCAGGGCGAGATGGAAAACAAGAGTTTACAGATAATGGCAGCATTCGATAAGCCTGCTAATCATAGTTTATTCATTATTTTCTCAATAAAAAAACTATTAATTATTCAACTCAATTTATTTATACGCTTCATTCTGCTTATATAATCCTTCTTTCACCTTCATTTGTGCTTCCGGTATAGGATAAATGTACATATTATCTTTCACATTTTGAGCAAACGCTAGGATATCAGCATTAACCTGTCCTGTCTCCTCATTGGTTGCATAACGTGTATACATATCACGTATCGCCTGCAAGTTATTATGACGCACTAAATCGTGCCAGCGAATACCTTCGAAAGCAAGTTCCAGACGACGTTCCCGCTCCACATACTTTTGGAATTCTGCATCCGAACAAGCTGGGATAGCATCCATACCTGCTCTGGTGCGAATACGGTTCACCATATTCAAGCCTTCCGTAGTAGGCCCGACAATCTCGGCATACATCAACATAACATCTTCCAGACGGATAATGGGATGATTGATTGGCCAATCTTTCACATCAACAATCGAATTATCAATGTCACTATAGCCCAATTGTGAACGTTTCATCTTATGTTCCAGGAATTTTATAAAGAAATCATCGCCGGTGTACTTGATAGGAGTAGCTCCATCTGTATTCACAAACTTGGTAGTATCAATGGTTGCCAAGCAACGAGCATCCATCTTTTCATTGTATATCTTTTGAAACTCTTCACTTAACCGGCGCTCGCAATAAATATGATTACCAAAGATACGCACAATTGTATATGCGGAATACAAGCTGGGGCAAGCTTCGAAAAGCATTTGGTTACCCAGGCCGAGACCTCCATTCTGGTATTGTATCTCAAAAATATGATATTTATTGTCATTGTCGCTAATCCAGATACGCTTCCACTCTTCGCTATCTTTTGCCCAATACTTTTTATTTGCATCCGCATAGTCAATAACTTCCTTAAACAAAGATCTTGCCAGGTCCTTCTTCGAACCATCATTCAACGGAAAACCGGCCATCGTTAAGTAAACCCTACCCAATAATGCTTTTGCAGCTATTTGGGTAGCATGCCCTTCAACCGCTTTTCCTAAATAGTTCTTAGGAGAATTATTCAGATTGGCGCATGCAAACTCCAGATCGGGAATAATCACCTGTTCGTAAACCTCTTTAGCTTCGGACTGGGGAAGAGCCAATGCTTCAGCCTGCGAGATAGTCTTTGTAACTATCGGAATATGCTCCCAATAACGAACCAGATCAAAATAAGCCAAAGCACGAAGAAAATGAACTTCAGCCATATACTGCTTCTTGATATCTTCGTTTGCAAAACTGATCTTCTCCACTTTCTCAAGGAAAGTATTAGCGTCGGAAACCAATTTATAATAATCATCCCACGCATTACTCAACACCGACAGATTAGCTATGTTCTTCTCGAATCTGCCGATAGAAGAAAAGTCACGCTGAGCACCGTCATTCTCTTTATAAGTATTGTCGGAACGAACTTCGGACAACATCAGAGAGTATAACGACATGGGAAGAAGGTCATGATAAATACCTGTCAAGGCTTGGTCTGCCTGACCTTCTGTCTTATAAAAAGTATCTGTTGTCTGTGTATTTCTTGATTCCACATCTAGGAAATCGCTACAGGAAGTAAACGACAAAGTCGCTACAATGGAAAGCCCTACTATATATTTAATCATTTTCATAACTGTATCTATTTATCATATTAAAAAGTCAAGTTTACACCCAATGAGAAGGTTCTGGCTTGCGGATAAGCACCATAATCATAATCGCCGCCCGAGCCGCCATTATTAGATTCGGGAGAATAGCCACCATCATATTTGTCCCACATATACACATTCTCAATTGAAACATATACACGAGCGTAACTGAAATATTTACGCACAGGAATCTGATAGCCCAATGTTATATTTTTAATCTTGATAAAGTCAGAATCATAAAGCCAGCGTGTGTCATAAAGCGTACTGGTAGTTGAAGAGAATATGCTCGGCGTCTTGCCATCGCCCGGTTCTGCTTCCGAACGCCACATGTTTCTCCAACAACCCAAAGCATTGGCGCTCACTCCCATTCCCGGACGGTCGATAGCACGACCTAACAAGCCATACACCTGACCACCCGTCTGTCCGGTTACCAAAACGGATAAATCAAAATTCTTATATTTGAATGTGTTCGTCATACCAAAGGTCAAGTCAGGAGAAGGTTTTCCTACATAAGTCCTGTCCCGCTCATCAATCACACCGTTCCTATCGACGTCTTCATAGCGAACGTCGCCCACTTTCTGGCCTTTCATCTTGGCAACTTTAGGATCGTCTATTTCAGACTGCTTCTGATATACCCCGACAGCCTTGTACATATAAAACTCCTTCAACGGATGACCTACTTGCAAGACTTGCGTATTGGAATAACCTGTATACACAGTAGCATTATCAGCACCCAAACTAAGGACTTCATTTTTATTCAAGCCCAAGTTCAAGGAAGTAGACCAGTTGAAACGGCCAACCATATTCTGGGTTGCCAGTTCCACCTCAAAGCCTTTATTCTCAAGGCTACCGATATTTCCCCATGCATTAGAATATCCCAAGATAGAAGGAACTGCTACTTTGTACAATAAGTCCTTCGTACGTTTTACATAATAATCGGCCGACAGATAAATTCGATTATTGAACAGCCCCAAGTCGAGAGCCACGTTCCAGCTATGTGTCTTTTCCCAGCCCAAATCAGGATTTGCAACAGAAGATGGGGAGAATCCTGAACTTAAAGAACCGTTGAATGCATAATTGGCATTGCCCAAAGCACTAAGAGCCGCATTAGACGGAATAGAGTTATTACCATTCATACCCCAGCTTCCACGAAGTTTCAAAGAATTGATTACGAAATCTTCCGGCCAGAATGCCTCATTGGAAACACGCCATGCAGCCGACACTGCCGGGAACCATCCCCAACGATTATTCTGACCAAACTTGGAAGAACCGTCGCGGCGCAAACTGGCAGTAAGCAAATAGCGATCGGCATAGTCGTACTGCACACGTCCGAAGTAAGACAACAAACGGACGGGTGTAGATAAATCGGCTTTAGCACCAGTGATGGTAGTATACGCCATATCGAATACTTCCAACGAGTTATTAGGGAATTGTTTTGCTTTCAATGAAGAAGACGAACCCTTGGATTCTTCCATAGAATAGCCCAACATGGCACCTACCGTATGCTTTCCAAACACTTGATTATAGTGCAGCAAAGCCTGAAACATGATATTGTTCTCTTTCTCATTACTTCTGGCGGCAGTAGTTTGTACACCTTCGCCCTGATTCCAGTTCTTCGTTACGGAACTTGGAACAAAAGAACGGTTTTCTTTATCATAATAGTTCCACGAACCGGTTACTTCGGCTTTGAATCCCTTACCTAAATCGGCCTGCAAGTAAGCGGAAGTGTTAATACGAACCATATCAGTAGCATTGGTCGATTCTTCCATATAAGCCACCGGGCTGACTGCACCACCTGCCCACATGTATTTTTCGTAAGGTTCAGCTCCGGTATAAATTCCCGCTTCAGCCTCAGCAACAGGAGCTGCGGACAGAGTGATATGCGACTGGGAATCTTTTCCGTCTACACGACCACCATTAGCCCAGGAAACAGTAGGGGCAATGATCAAACCAACTTTAATACGATCCGATAATTGCGATTCGATATTGGTACGCAAGTTCAAACGGCTGAAATCAGTTCCGGTAGCAATACCTTGTTGATCCAGGTAGCCCACAGAAAAACGGTAATTGGTCTTATCGGTACCACCCGATACTGAAACCTGATAATCCTGCATCAGAGCCGTACGGTAGAACTCATCCTGCCAGTCAATCAGCCTTAAGCCGCCATAATTAGGTTCCGACCATCTGGGATCAAGCATACTATTATAATCTACGCCTCCAATAAGTGCCTTACGGGTGTTCCAATCATCATTGATCGTAGCACCTTTACCAGCATACTTCTGAACATAGTTCATATTATTATAATATGACTTAAAATCAATCCACTCTTCGGAAGAAAGAATATCCATCTTCCGTTCCATCTGTTGCAGACCTACATTTGCAGAGAATTCAACTTTAACCTTGCCTTCTTTACCCTTCTTAGTGCTAACCAGCACAACTCCATTTGCGCCACGTGAACCATAAATGGCAGATGAAGATGCATCTTTCAAGACTTCAATCGACTCGATATCACTGGGATTCAAGCTGTTCAGATTATCAACGGGAATTCCATCCACTACATAAAGCGGATCAGAGTCAGCATTGATAGAAGCTGCCCCACGTACGCGAATCTGAATATCCTTACCCGGTTCGCCCGAAGTAGTACGGATTTCGACGCCGGCCATCTGCCCTTGCAAGGCCGAAGACACATCTGAAATAGGACGGTTGCCCAATTTCTCAGAGTTCACCTTTGCAATAGAACCGGTCACGCTTCCTTTCTTCTGAACTCCATAACCGATGGCAACTACTTCGTTCAGAACGATTGATGATTCTTTCAAGGTCACTTTTACCTGATTATTCTGAGGGATAGTAACGATGGCAGTTTCGTAACCGATAAACGAGATTTCCAATGTCTTGGCTGTGTTGGGAACAGATAGGGAAAAGTTCCCGTCAATATCAGTAATCGTTCCATTAGTAGTTCCTTTTGCCATTACATTAGCACCAATGATAGATTCACCTGTAGAATCTAAAACTGTACCGGTGACAGTCTTATTCTGTGCGAATGCACTGAGTGTCGTCGCCAAACTTAAAATAAACAGGAACGCTAACTTAAGCGACATGCAACGAACATTCCTTTCCTTTTCTTCTTTGTTTTTCATTGTTCTAAAATCAAAGTTTAATTATAGTAATACTAAATTCTAATTTCGCTTCGTATCAGATTTCTTTAATGGTTATTTTCAGCTATTACTTTCCGAAGTGACACTGCAAATGTAGAGAGCCTTTCAAACTCCTAAAAGGACAATATTCCGTTTATATGGATTATTTTCCATCAAGGCATTTTACGAATGTCCATACCTTGCGTCCCACTATGCTAAGACATGGATAATTTTCCATTTTCATGGACATTCATCCAATCATCTTGTAGTAAAAAAAATAAGATATAAGTTTGTATCAAACTTAAAAGTTGATAAAGTGAAAGCTGTTAATAATAATAGCGAATCATTACCTATTACTACATCTTAATACATATATACCATGAATTTACGACGTATCTTATCATTCGTCCTACTGATTGCTGCCCTCCGACTATCTGCCCAAGAGCAGATAAGTTTGAACGGCACGTGGGATTTTGCATTAGCCAAGACAGGAGAAGAAGCCCTACGTTTAGAGAACTTCCATGCTCCCGGGTTTACTAACAATGACTTCAAGCCCATTCCCGTTCCATCAAACTGGTCTGTACTGGGGTACGAAGAACCCGTTTACCGCGGATTCAAAGAAGACATAGCCAGTGAAGGTTTCTACTTGCATACCTTCACCGTTCCCAAAGATTGGAATGAGAAGCGAGTGTTGTTGCACTTCGGCGGAGTATGGTCATCAGCCGAAGTATGGTTGAATGGGCAATACTTGGGTCGTCATGACAGCGGTTATACCTCTTTTTCCTTTAATGCTACGGACAAGTTAAAGACAGACAGTATCAATCGGCTTGCCGTCCGCGTAAGACAAGTGACAAAAGAGTATAAATTCGATGTCTTTGATGACTGGACATTGGGGGGCATCTATCGGGATGTCACACTCGAAGCCATGCCCGCCAAACGTTGGATTGATAACGTAGTGGCACAAACCACCTTCGACAACTACTTCAAAGATGCCGACCTAAAAGTACGTGTGATGGTCAGTGACAAGCATAAGAACACGCTTCCGGGCAATTATCCAAGTCCGGGAGAGCCTTATAATCTCCGTTTCACGCTCTCCGACAAGGAAGGACAAGAAGTTGCCCGCCAGCAGATTACCATTCCTGCACATACTTCGACCGACCGTGAGACTGATTTTACCTTGCGTATACTGTCTCCTCTACACTGGACGGCAGAGACTCCCAATCTCTACAACCTCCGCATCGATCTGTTAGAGAAAGGCCAAGTAGCGCATACACGAACCGAACGAATCGGTTTCCGACAGATTTCAACCATCGGAGGGGTATTCCGCATCAACGGTCAGGCAGTGAAACTCCGTGGCGTAAACCGTCACGATGAGCACCCGGATGTAGGCAGAGCCACCACCCGTGCTCACTGGCTACAGGATATCACACTGATGAAAGCAGCCAATATTAACTATATCCGACTCTCGCATTACACTCCCGCTAAAGGTTTCATCGAACTATGCGATGAAATGGGCATGTATGTAGGCAATGAAATTTCACTGGGAGGTGCAGGTAATCTGATGTACGATCCCTCATTCTCCAATGCCGTGCTGCAACGTTCTTACGAAACCGTTGTACGCGATATCAACAGCCCTTCCGTCATCTACTGGTCTATCGGCAATGAAGACCCGTTGACTACATTGCACATGGCTTCGGTAAAGTTAGTGAAAGCGCTTGACCCTACCCGACCTGTCCTGCTACCCTGGCGTCACGAAGAATGGTTGCCCAAAGAGGTTGATATCCTCGCTCCTCATTATTGGAAAGACCGTGAATACGACCAACTGGCAAGTCATTCCGACCGTCCGATTATCTCTACCGAATACACCCATGCTTATGGCGTAGATGGTTTCGGTGGACTGGAAGCCCGTTGGAAAGCATTGACCAAGCATCCGGCAGGAACCGGAGCCGCCATTTGGATGTGGGCAGACCAAGGAATCAAGACTCCGGTAGCCAAAGCCAAGTACTCGGAAGATGACATCAGCCAAGGCGACAAATATCTGCGCATCGACTATGCCGGATGGGATGGTATCGTAGATTCTTACCGCAATCTGACGAGAGATTATCTGGAAACTAAAGCTGTTTATGCCCAGGTTTATCCGGCTATAGACAAAATGTATTTCGTTCCCGGCCAGGATTCTATACGCATTCCCATTCAGAATGACTTTGACTTCACCAATCTTAATACCGTGAAAATTAACTGGTCTATATGGGAAGACGGACAAGAACTATCTTCAGACAACAGTTCTATCAATGGTCAGCCGCATGCTACATCAGCACTTAAACTGCCCATCAGCAAACTGAAAAACATACAGCCGGGAAAAACATACTTCATCCGATTTATCTTCATCCGTGCAGACGGATCGGAGATTACCCGCGAAGCTGTTGAACTTTGTCCTCAGACAGAACAAATAGTACAGGCTGTATCTAACGGGAAATTAATAGTAAGCAAAGACAAAGAATCAGTTATAGTTGCAACCAATGATATACGTTACATATTCAACCCTCGAACCGGGCAATTGGCCTCTGCCGATATTCAAGGGAAGCAAATGATTACAGACTTGCGTCCCGTCATATGGCGTACTCTTGATCGTAGCGAAACTTCCGCTTTCGGAAAAGAGAATGTGCGGAAAGCTGTCGATCTCAATAAATATACCCAGTCTGTAAAATCCTGGAAGATAGAAGAAAGTGAAGGCAAGGTAGTAATTAAAACAGAGGTAAATTATACCGTGGATACAAACAATCGCTTCACCACCACCTATCGTTATACCATTGGAGCAGACGGCCGCTTAGATGTCAGCTATCAGATCCTGACTAATGTAGCCATACCCTGGCTACCTATAATAGGTATGGCTGTTCAATCTGCTTCCGAACTCAATCAACTGCATTGGTTAGGACTCGGTCCCTGTGACGCTTATCCCAATAAACAGGCAGCCCCAATTCTCGGGCTATGGGGAGGAAAAGCCGGCAGTACAGAAACAACAGGAATAAAGGCTACCCGTTGGGTAGAACGTACGGGTGCTATAGGCTGTCTGCGCATTGCAAGTATTGGATATATGGAACACAATGCATCAAGGCCCGAAACTATGTATATCCTATCCGGTGTATTCGCCCGTCCGGAAAAGGGACGCAAGGCAGAAGAATCTGTCCCGCAATTGAGCACGGATACAGGTAAGCCTTTCGTTGGCGAGTTCAGTATTACATTAAAAGCTAATCAGAAGTAATTCCTTTACTTCCACCAAGTGCTCTTATTGGAATATCCTGCTTCATTATCATCCCAATACAACAACAAAGATTCAAATAGGATAGGTTGAAAACTATACTCTGCCTTATTGTTTTTATCCTTTTGCCAGTAACAAAACTTCGTCCTCCAATTGCGGGACGTACAGTTTCCACTTGGGGGCTGTACGGCCCGCAACTGGAAACCGGACAGCCCGCAATTGAAAAACGAGGTTTTGCCTATGGCATAACATCATTTTCTTTAAAGCAAAAGGGGAAAAGGAAAGGGACAATGGGGGATTAGTAACGGAGAATTGCCCTCTTTAAACACGCATATCGTAAAAAGTTGCCACTGTTTACTGAGTTTTCGAAGAAGAAAGGGATAAATATCCTCTATTTACTTGAGAAAAAGGGATATTTGCACATAAACTGGCAAGATGCACATAAAGCATCCACAATAGCTGATAATAAAGAAGTTACAGAGTAATCCATGCACATCAAGGCATGTTTCGGGGTGTAGGCAGAAGATTTCATACATCTGCCTACACCCTTTTACATCTCCGATATCTAATTGACAATCAATAGAAAACGAACATTGGTGTAGGATGTAGGCAAAGTATGACAAAAAACGTATTTAGAATTGATAGTTATAACCTGTCATTTATCAAAAGACAATTCATACCTATCGCGTCTCTTTCAAAGCTGCATCCAAATCGATACCCAAAGCTTTGGCTACACCTGTGCCATAGGCCGGGTCTGCCTTGTAGCAGTTACGAACGTGGCGCTGCTTGATGAAGAGTTCGGCATCACCCATGGCGCGGGCAGTGTTTTCAAACAACAGTTGTTGCTCGTCCGCAGGCATCAGTCGGAACAAGTCGCCCGGCTGGCTGTAGTAATCATCATCATATTCACGCTCGTTGTAGTTATAGACGTCGCCATGAACCTTCAAAGGCGGTTCTTTCTTCTCGGGAGAATCCTGCCATTCGCCATAACTGTTCGGTTCATAACTTTTGGCTGAACCATAGTTACCATCTACGCGCATGGCGCCGTCACGATGGTAGGCATGGAACGGACAACGGGGCTTGTTCACCGGAATCTGTTCTGAGTTTACCCCCAGACGATAGCGTTGGGCATCGCCATAAGAAAAGAGGCGGCCTTGTAGCATCTTGTCGGGAGAGAAACCGATACCTTCTACGATATTCTGGGGGTTGAAAGCAGCCTGTTCCACTTCGGCGAAGTAGTTCTCGGGGTTACGGTTCAACTCCAGGATGCCTACGTCCTGCAACGGGAAATCTTTATGCGGCCAAACCTTCGTCAAGTCGAACGGATTGATGCGGTAATGATCTGCTTCTTCCTCAGTCATTAATTGAATCTGGAACTTCCACTTCGGGAAATCACCTTTCTCGATGCTCTCGTACAAATCCCGTTGATGCGATTCACGGTCTTTGGCAATGATGGCTTCGGCTTCCTGGTCGGTCAGGTTTTTAATACCTTGCAGGGTGCGCAGGTGGAACTTCACCCAGATGCGTTTGTTATCCGCATTGATGAAGCTGTAGGTATGACTGCCGAAACCATGCATATGGCGATAAGAATAAGGAATGCCGCGAGGGCTCATGGTGATGGTCACCTGATGGAGAGATTCGGGCAAAAGGGTCCAGAAGTCCCAGTTATTGTTCGGACTACGCATATTGGTGCGCGGATCACGCTTGACAGCGTGGTTCAGGTCAGGGAATTTCAGCGGATCACGCAGGAAGAATACGGGGGTATTGTTTCCTACCAAGTCCCAGTTACCTTCTTCGGTGTAGAACTTCATAGCAAAGCCGCGGATGTCACGTTCGGCATCGGCAGCCCCACGCTCACCGGCTACGGTGGAGAAACGGACAAAGCACTCCGTCTGCTTGCCTACTTCGCTGAAGATGGCGGCACGGGTGTACTTCGTAATGTCATGTGTCACGGTAAACGTACCATAAGCACCGGAGCCTTTGGCATGCATACGTCTTTCGGGGATTACTTCACGGTCAAAGTGGGCAAGTTTCTCAAGAAACCAGGGGTCTTGCATCATGACCGGACCACGTTGCCCGGCTGTCTGGATGTTCTGATTGTCGGCGATGAGGCGACCATTAGCAGCGGTTAGTTTTTTCTCTTCCATGGGGTTTTGTTTAATGAATTATTTATGTAACAAAAGTAGTCCTTCTTAAGTTTATCTCCAACCGACAAAATCTATACACTGATAGATAAAATCTATGTATCCCACAAATATAGGTAATTCCTTGAGAATTCGTATCTTTGCAAACCCTAAAAGAATTGCATGAGACGTCTATTTTATCTTTTAATAACCTTTTGGTTCATCCCCCTTGCAGCGCAACAAAGCCAGACTGCCCACCACATGGAAAGTCTCGGTTTCGTAAACATTGCTGAAGCGGATAGCACCATTGCCATCGACCTAATGTACACTCGTGCCGACAACTTCACCGGGCGGGTGTTATACGAAGATTTATACGAAGCTTATCTGCATCCCGACGCCCTGAAAGGGTTGCTGCGGGCACAACAGGAATTAAAGAAGCGGCATCCCCGCTATAGCCTGATTGTTTACGACGCCGCCCGCCCCATGAGCGTACAGCAAAAGATGTGGAACGTGGTGAAAGGCAGTTCCAAATATATCTACGTCTCCAACCCGGCGCGTGGCGGAGGACTGCATAACTACGGTCTGGCAGTAGACATCAGCATACTGGATGAAGCGGGAGTCCCTCTGCCGATGGGTACGAAAGTAGACCATCTGGGTCCCGAAGCCCATATCACGAACGAAGCCGCCCTAGTCCAAAGCGGGAAAATGACGAAGCAGGAACAAGAAAACCGCCAACTGTTGCGCACCGTCATGCGTACCGCAGGTTTCCGTACCCTGCCCAGCGAATGGTGGCACTTTAACTGGTGCAGCCGTCAGGAAGCCAAACAAAAATACAGGGTTATACCGTAAAATCCCCTATATTCCTTATATTTGTGCGGAGAAACAAGGTAAAAACTCATACCGGAACAACTATGAAACAAGCTCTCAAACTTATACTTTCCACCCTGTTCGGTGCATGCATCGGTTTCGGGGCAGTGATGTTCTGCATCGTCATGTTCACAGGCACTTCCGTCAGTGACTTCTTAGGAAAAATGGGAAATGTACAAATAGCCACCCTATTGATGTCCTGTGTCCTGTCAATGGTTTGCCTCATCCTTGCCGTATTCGTGCAAATCATCCTGCACGAAGCGGGGCATCTGGTCTTCGGACTTGCCACCGGTTACCGGTTCGTATCTTTCCGTGTGGGCAACATCACACTGATAAAGGACAAAGGGCGATTCCGCTTCAAACGCTTCTCCATCTCCGGAACAGGCGGACAATGCCTGCTTTCTCCACCGGATCGGCCTTACAAGCAGATGCCCTACTTCTGGTACAACGCAGGCGGTGTACTGATGAATCTGCTGACGGCTATCATTGCTCTCGTCCTCTGGATAATGTTCCCCGAAGCACCGCTAGCATTACACATGTTTCTGCTGCTCTTCTTTATCTGCGGCTTCTTCCTGGCACTGATGAACGGCATACCAATGAAAATGTCCGGCATCACCAATGATGCTTTTAACCTGATATTGATGTACAAAGACCCGGAGAGCCGGAAGTATCTGACGCAACAATTATCTATCAATGCAGCCCTCATGACAGGCACAAGACTGAAAGACATGCCGGAATCGTGGTTCACGGATGATGAAATAACAGATTATGGTAATACTTTCCAAGTATCCGCCAAAGCCGCTTATGGTTCGTTGTATATCGACCGGGGGGAGTTTGAAGCAGCAGAGAAGACTTTCAGAGAGCTGATGCAGCACGAAGGGGAGATAGCGGGACTATTCGTAAAGGAAATCTCTTGCGAGCTTCTATTCCTCGAACTGATAGGTGCCCGGAGAAAAGAAGAAATAGAAAGGCTTTACACAGACAAACTAAAGGGATATGCCCTTCGATATAAGAATATGATGTCCTCCAAACAACGCCTGTTGTGTGCGCTTGCCCTATATTATGATAACCAACCGGAGAAAGCTAAAGAGATTTACGGGAAAGTTGCCCGCAACCGGGACAGATACTTGCAGCAGGGAGAAGTTACCGCCGATTTGGAAATCATGGAGAAGATGCTCCGGAAGGCGGGAATGCAGCCATAAGGAAAACAATTATTATCTTTGCATTATTACTTTATAATAATTATCTTTGCATAATCACTATAAAGTAAAGAAACCATGCGAATCGTTCGAAACCCCTTCATTACGAACGGATACATATCTCCCGCCTACTTCTGCGACAGGAAGACGGAGAGTGAGATGCTTATCCGGCAAATCATCAACGGCAATAACATTGCCTTAATCTCAACACGGAGAATGGGCAAGACAGGACTGATACGGCATTGTTTCCAAAGCAAAGAAATCCAAAAGGAATACTATACATTCTTTATTGATATCTATGCAACCAAATCACTGCGCGAATTTGTATTCTCTCTCAGCAAAGAAATTCTTGAAACCCTAAAGCCTTCGGGAAAGAAAGCCATGCAAGCCTTTTGGGAAAGCATGAAATCGCTGCAAGCCAGCATGACGTTCGACTTCAGCGGTAACCCTTCATTTAATATAGGTTTAGGAGACATTCAGTCGCCGGACGTCACGCTGGATGAAATATTCCACTATCTGGAACATGCTGAAAAGCCTTGCATTGTAGCCATCGATGAGTTCCAACAAATCACAAGTTATGCAGAAGACAATGTAGAAGCTATCCTGCGCACCTATGTGCAGCATTGCAACAACGCCCACTTCATCTTTGCCGGAAGCCAAAGGCATATTATGGGAAACATGTTCCTGACAGCATCACGCCCTTTCTATCAGAGTGTATCCATGATGCATCTGGAAAGCATACCCTTGCCAGAATACATTAAATTCGCCCGGAAGCACTTCAAGGCAGCCGATAAATCCATATCAACAGAAGCCATAGAAGACATATACCAGTACTTCGACGGCGTTACCTGGTACATGCAGAAAGTGCTGCATACGCTCTATGACATGACACCCTCCGGCGGAAACTCCGATATTCCGATGGTAGAGGAAGCCATTTGCCAAATCATAGATTCATTTCAATACACTTATTCCGAAATCCTCTTCCGGATGCCCGAAAAGCAAAAAGAACTGCTCATTGCCATCACTAAAGAAGGAAAAGCAAGTTCCATCACTTCCGGAGCATTCATCAAGAAGTATAAATTGCCGTCCGCCAGTTCGGTGCAATCGGCACTAAAAGGACTATTGGAGAAGGATTTCGTCACGCAGGAAGCAAACTCTTACCAGATTTACGACCGCTTCTTTGGATTATGGCTTCAAAGGAATTACTAAAATGGCAAGATTTATGGAACTGAATGACGAAACCCTCCGTTTTATCCGCGAGCACCGCAACGACGATGTACGTAGTCTGGCTTTGCAGGCGCAAAAGTATCCCGATGTGGATATGCCCACAGCACTGATACAGATAGCCGGCAGGCAGGCTGCGGCAGAGAAGATACCGTCATGGCATGCGATGGACGGTATTTTGTATCCCCGCCACCTGTCCTTGGAACAATGTTCCTCGGAGGCAACTGCACAATATAAGGCATCCATCATCCCCGAAGCCTCATCCGGCACACTGACCGACCTCACCGGAGGTTTCGGAATAGACTGCACCTTCCTCTCAACAAAGTTCCGGCAAGCCACTTACGTAGAACGTCAGGAAGCACTGTGCGGGATTGCCGTACACAATTTCCCATTATTGGGGCTGAACCATATTCAAGTAGTAAACGCCGACGGAGTTTCTTATCTGCAAGAGATGTCCCCCGTAGACTGGATATTCATCGACCCCGCCCGCCGTGACGGGCACGGAGGAAAGACCATCGCCATTGCCGACTGTGAACCGGATGTAGCGGAACTGGAAGCACTATTGCTTGCCAAGGCCCGGCACGTCATGGTGAAGCTCTCCCCTATGCTCGACCTTTCTCTGGCCATTCAAGACTTGAAGCATGTGCAGGAAGCACACATTGTTTCCGTCAATAACGAGTGCAAAGAACTGTTGCTGATACTGGGGCATGGCACTGTTGCACCGGAAAACATTCCCATTCATTGCATCAACCTGACTACTAAAGAAGGAAAGAGCAGACAGGGAAGCGGACAATCGTTCGTCTTTACACGCGGCCAAGAGTTGTCGGGTACGGGTAAATATGCGGATATCCCCGGCAAGTATCTGTACGAACCGAATGCTTCAATCCTCAAAGCGGGTGCTTTCCGCAATATCACCCATATATATAAGGTGGAGAAGTTACACCCCAACAGCCATCTCTACACTTCCGGCGAACTGATAGAGAACTTCCCCGGAAGGAGTTTCCTGATAACAGGGCTATGCACGCTGAACAAGAAAGAAATAAAAGCCGTATTGGGAGACATCAGAAAAGCCAATATTACGGTTCGCAACTTCCCCGCCTCTGTGGCGGAACTGCGAAAACGCCTCAAACTGTCCGAAGGTGGAGAGGTTTACCTGTTTGCCACAACTCTGAACGATGAACAGAAAGTACTTATCAGGAGCGAAAAGGCTATTTCCCTCCCGATGTAACCTCAGCGAAAGAAGATGTAACATACAAAAGAAATCTGTAACATAGACTCAACTATCTGAAATAACATTTCTCCCCCGAGTTTCTTTTTCTTCCTATTTTTGTAATCGCCACTCAAGCGGCGAAACAAAAGTCTATTAATAACAATAAAAGCACTAATACGATGAAAAAGAAATTTCAGTTACTTACCGGGATCGGATGCCTTTGCCTATGCTTCCTCTCGTGTTCCCAACCCCCTTACAAGAATCCGGCACTGACGCCGGAAGAGCGTGCCGCCGACCTGGTAGGCCGACTGACGCTGGAAGAGAAAGCCTCATTGATGCAAAACACCTCTCCCGCCATCCCCCGACTGGGCATCAAAGCCTACGACTGGTGGAACGAAGCCCTGCACGGAGTGGGGCGTGCCGGACTGGCTACCGTATTTCCGCAAGCTATCGGTATGGGAGCCTCTTTCAACAACGATTTACTCTACGACGTATTCACGGCAGTCTCCGACGAAGCCCGTGCCAAGACCGCAGAGTTCAGCAAGGAAGGTGGACTGAAACGCTACCAGGGACTCACGATGTGGACTCCCAACGTCAACATCTTCCGCGACCCACGCTGGGGACGGGGACAGGAAACTTACGGTGAAGACCCTTACCTGACCGGACAAATCGGTATGGCAGTCGTACGCGGCCTGCAAGGTCCCGAAGGAGGGAAATATGATAAACTGCATGCCTGCGCCAAACACTTTGCCGTGCACTCCGGTCCCGAATGGAACCGCCACAGCTTCGATGCCGAAAACGTGGACCCTCGCGACTTGTGGGAAACTTATCTACCAGCATTCAAAGACCTCGTTCAGAAAGCGCATGTCAAAGAAGTGATGTGCGCCTACAACCGCTTCGAAGGTGAACCTTGCTGCGGAAGCAACCGCCTGCTGGTGCAGATACTCCGCGACGAATGGGCCTATGACGGCATCATCGTATCCGATTGTTGGGCAATCAACGACTTCTTCAACAAAGGCGCCCACGAAACGGAACCGGATAAAGAACACGCCTCCGCCAAAGCCGTCCTGACCGGAACAGACGTAGAATGTGGAGAAAGCTATGCTTCACTGCCCCAAGCCGTAAAAGCAGGGTTAATTGATGAAAAAAAAATAGACATCTCCCTGAAACGCCTGATGAAAGCACGCTTTGAACTGGGCGAGATGGACAATCCGGAACTGGTATCTTGGGCACAGATTCCTTACAGCGTGGTAGACAGCAAAGAGCACCGCGAACTGGCACTGCGCATGGCACGCGAAAGCCTCGTACTGCTGCAAAACAACCAAAATGTACTACCTTTGAACAAGAGCCTGAAAGTAGCCGTAGTAGGTCCTAATGCCAACGACTCCGTGATGCAATGGGGCAACTATAACGGTTTTCCGGGACATACCGTCACCCTGCTCGAAGGCATCCGCCAATATCTGCCCGAAGCACAACTCATCTACGAACCGGGTTGCGACCTGACTTCCGACGTCACCCTGCAAAGCGTATTCCAGCAATGCAGCATGGACGGCAAGCAAGGTTTCAACGCCAAGTACTGGAACAATACGAAGCAAGAAGGCGAGCCTGATGTTACCACCCAAATCAGCACCCCGTTTCACTTCATCACTACCGGAGCCACTGCTTTTGCAGCAGGCGTCAACCTCACCGACTTCTCCGCCAGCTACGAGTCCGTATTCCGTCCTGAAAAGAGCGAAGACATCGCCTTCCGCTTCCAGACACAGGGCATCACGAAGCTTTCCATCAACGGCGAAGAAGTGGCAAGTGGTGTCAATTTCAAGAACAATGCCAAGATATATACCCTCCAGGCAGAAGCCGGAAAAGAATACCGCATCAAGATTGACTTCATGTTCCGCTTCCGCGACGCTGCCCTTGATTTCGATATGGGACGCGAGATACCGGTTGACCTGAACAAGACCATACAACGTGTAAAGGATGCAGACATCATCGTCTTTGCAGGTGGAATCTCGCCCGCAGTGGAGGGTGAAGAAATGCGCGTCACCATCCCCGGCTTCAAAGGAGGCGACCGAGAAACAATCGAATTGCCGTCCATCCAGAGCCGCCTGCTTGCTGAGTTGAAGAAGGCCGGAAAGAAGGTCGTATTCGTCAACTTCTCCGGTTCCGCCATCGCCCTGACTCCGGAAACGAAGACATGCGACGCCATCTTGCAGGCTTGGTATCCCGGTCAGGCTGGCGGTACGGCTATCGCCAATGTTCTCTTCGGAGATTACAATCCGGCAGGACGTCTTCCGGTTACTTTCTATAAGAGCACAAGTCAACTACCCGACTTTGAAGATTATTCCATGAAGGGACGCACGTACCGTTACATGGCGGAAGCTCCGCTCTTCCCTTTCGGGCACGGTTTGAGCTATACCACGTTCCGTTACGGAGACGCTTCATTGAGTACACAGGAAGTAAAAGAGGGAGAACAGGCTATCCTGACCATCCCCGTGAGCAATACGGGTGAACGTGACGGAGAAGAAGTGGTACAGGTATATCTGCGCCGTCCGGGCGACAAAGAAGGTCCGTCGCATGCACTCCGCGCCTTTAAACGTGTGAATATCGCTAAAGGGACAACCGGTAATGTGACTATATCATTAAGCAAAGAAGATTTTGAATGGTTTGATACAGAGACTAACACGATGCGCCCGATAGAAGGTGATTATGAAATACTTTATGGTGGTACGTCGGAGCTGAAACAGTTGAAGGCGATACCAGTCACTATTAAGTAATCATAAAAATCACATAATATAAAACGTTCTTTTATGAAAAACTTACTCTACCTCCTCCTCTGCCTCATCGCCGGAACATCGTGCAGCCAGGCAGACCCGACGAAGCCTTGGGACAAAGGGGCTTTCGAAACACAAAAGTACCGGAACCTCTTCGCCGAAATGGGGTATAAACAAGCGGATATAGACGCCAAGCTCAAATCCGTCTTCAACGATGTATTCTATGGCCCCAATAAAGTCTACTTTGAAGTAGGCGATTCTATGGCTTACATCAGTGACATCAAAAACCACGACGTACGCACCGAAGGCATGTCCTACGGGCTGATGATTGCCGTCCAATTCAACCGCCAGGACATCTTCGACCGCCTTTGGAGATGGGGCAGTAAGTACATGCAGCATCAGGACGGCCCGTTGAAAGGTTACTTCGCCTGGAGTTGTAAAGTGGACGGAACCCGTAACTCTCAAGGTCCCGCCTCTGATGGGGAGCTTTATTACGTCACCGCTCTCATCTTCGCCTCCAACCTCTGGGGAAACAACACCGGAATCGACTACCTTGCCGAAGCTCAAAACATCCTGAACTGCTCCATGGAGAAAGACGGAACCGACCGCGTGATGCCATTCATCAACCTGGAGCATAAACTCATCACCTTCGTTCCCGACATACGCGGCGGGCTCTTTACCGATCCGTCCTATCACGTCCCTGCCTTCTACGAGGTATGGGCACGCTGGGCCGATGATGGCAGAGCCGACCTCTGGCGGGAGTGTGCCAAACGCAGCCGTGAATATCTGCACAAGAGCATCCACCCCATAACCGGACTAAATCCTGATTACAACAACTACGACGGAACCCTGCTAGACAACAACCGTATCATCGGTGACGCCTTTCGCTTCGACTCTTGGCGCGTGCCCATGAACATGGCTTTAGACTACTCCTGGGCCTGTGCTGATAAAGAATGGCAGCAGGAATATGGAAATAAGATTCAGAATTTCCTCTACAGTCAGGGCATCGACACTTTCGTGGATCAGTATAATGTGAACGGGACACAAGTAAGAGATACCCTCGGAGCCGGAGGGTATAAGGCACTGAGGCACTCATTAGGTCTTGTTGCCACTTCCGCCGCCGCCTCACTGATGTGTACGCACGAGAAGAGTCGGGAGTTTGTAAATAAGTTATGGAATGCCAGACACGAGCCTTATGAGGATGGTTATTTCGATGCATATTATGACGGGCTGCTCCGTCTTTTCGCCTTCATGCATCTGAGTGGGAATTACCGGATTATTTTCCCGGAAGAATAAATAAAGAAAAGGTCACTAAATTAGGTTTATAGGTTAGGTTTAAAATTAGTTTTTTAATGAAGAAGAGGCTGTATCAGGATGAGATGTGAATCTCTGTCCCGATACAGCCTCTCTGTTTATTTCAGTTGCGGCATTCCATCCCTCCAGATGACCTTCCGCTGTGACAGGAACCAGGTTCTGCCAAAGTCCTCATTACCTTGATGGAAAAGGTAAGTCTGCCCATCCTTATCCTTGAAGATATGGGGATGGCCGGACTCGCAATAATTCCAGGCACCCGGATCTCCATTCGTCAGGAAAGGCTTGTTCGAAGCTTTCTTCCAATGAATGCCGTCTTGGCTAGTTGCCAGACCTACTTGCTGGGGACGGTTATTATAAGCCCCGGCATAAAACATGTACAACGTACCATCCATTTCCACTACCGAAGGAGCCTCTATACAGGTTTCCTCCCAAGCCCACTCGGGCACAAGAATAGCCCGGTCGCAAGCTTCTGTCCACGTCTCCCGGTTGAAGTTGGTACCGGCAGGAGCAGTAGCCACGCCCACTATCTGTTTTTCAAAGTCAGGAGTACGAGTGGCATAATAAAGGAAATACTTCCCTTTGACAAACACCACTTCCGCATCAATTGCCCGTCCGCAGTTCCAGTCGCCAGCTTTCGGGGCAAAGATGGGATTGGTGGCATTGCGCGTGAAATGAATTCCGTCCACCGACCATGCATGACAGATGGCGTCTTTCTTTCCATTGCCATATGTCTGATAGAACAGGTGAATCGTATCGTTGCGCAATAATGCACCGGGTGCACATAGTCCCTTAGCTTCATAATCGGCAGCCGGAGACAACGCGCCTATCGGTTGCCAATGTACAAGGTCACGACTTTCGGCTATGCCTATGCCCCAGCCCGAATCACCTTTGGGAGGCACTGAATAATACATCAGATATTTCCCATGAAAGGAAACAACATGCGGATCTTTTGAAAAAGGTATACCTGTTCGAGTACTATCTGCAAACAGCATAGTAGGATTCTCACCTCCAGGCGGTACACCGGGATTTATCGCCCAACAGAAGGGCACAGACATCAATAGGGCCAAAGCAATAACACTCTTTCTCATATAACTTATAGTTTTAAAATCAGTTTTCACAAAGGGATGAAGAAGAAGCTACGAGTGGCAAACTACAAACACAGCACAGCTACTTGTAGCTCCCCCTTACTATAAATAAGACGGTTTTATTTCGCAAAAGTTACTACTGCTCCCGAAGGTTTGTTCAGACGGGTCGACGTAGGAAGTGGAGTTCCGAAGTCAGGGTAGTCATTTTCAAGCCATACAAATTTCTGTGCACGGGGTGAACGGGTATCTCCGGCACCTTCGGGGTCTACCTGCGTATCACGTGCGTGATAAAGAATATAAGCTTCCGTGCCATCGGGAGAGGGGAAGAAGCTATTGTGTCCTGTGCCATACACTCCGTTTTCAGGTGATTGGTGGAATACCGGTTGTTGAGACTTGGACCATGATCTCGGATCAAGCAAATCACTGTCGGTACTTGCCGTCAGCAAGCCCAGCGCATAGTATGGAGTCCATACACCACTTGCCGAGTAAGCCAGATGGATATACTTTCCTTTAGGACTCTTCAAAGGCTGGGGACCTTCGTTCACATAGATGGTATAGCTGGGATTCCAGCCGTTTTCATTCTTGTTATGTCTCTCCCATTCCAATTCCGGCTTGGAGATCAGTACTCTTTCGGAACCAAGCGTCCAAGGGTTCTCCATGCGGGCGATGTAGATACATTGGGTTTCGGTATCCACGCGGCGGGTCTGCCAGCCGGACCATACCATATACAGTTCTCCCTTATTCTGAAATACGGAACCGTCGATGGCCCAATTATTATCCTTATCAGTGCTGACGCGCCCTTTCATCACGAACTCACCATCGAACGGGTCTTTGTTTACATTCTCCAGTACATACATCTGGTGGTTGTCTGTATTGCCATCGTCGGCAGCATAGTAGATGTACCATTTCCCGTCGATATTATGTATCTCCGGTGCCCAGAGATGATATTTGTTAGAAGCTTCGGTAGGAATCCAGATTGTCTTCCGAGGAGCATTCTGCACATCGGTAATATCGGTTGTCTTCCAAAGTACCAGACTGTCCTGCATGGTATGCATATAATAGTAAGTACCTTCGTGGAACAAAGCCCAAGGATCGGGCCCCTTTGGGAACAAAGGATTAACATACGTAGTTTCAAGCGAATCAGCCTCCGCCGATGCATCTTTTTTTACTTTGGTGTTTCCACACGAGGTAACAGAGAATAATGCTGCTGCACCCAGCACTATCGCCAAGTAGTTCTTAATCTTCATATTTTATTGATTAGAGTTAAACATATTATCAAAATTATAATCAACCTGCACCTACCCTGATGTTTGGCATAAGACTATTCAGAGAGGTCCCTCTGGTATTCAGTTCCCGTTTGTAGACTTCTCCATTGTCGCAAAGCACATAAAGCGTATTCATCTCTCTTCCGCCCCACGCTAAAGACACAGGGGTTACATTTCCCGGCAAAGAGAGGATTGCTTCGCACCTTCCGTTATAATCACATAGCTGAACGCCATAGGCAGTAGCCAGATAGATTCTTCCATAATCATCACAGACGGCCGATCTGACTTCGGCACCATCATATTGGTCCGGTACATGGATATAGAAAAATTCTTGTCCATAAAGTAAATCCTTATCACTCCGGCTCACCTTATAGCTATATCCGCGTCTGGTATCATACCCCAAAGCATAGAGCCAATTATTATTCCCACTTAATGCCAGTGAACAAACACGTTTCGGAATATTTTCTTTCTCTGACAATTCATATTCACCAGATAAATGCCAGATGGTAGAGAATTGCTCCCCGGCATGACTCCCAATGATATAATAGCCTCCCTCCCTCAAAGGTGCAGCATCATAGAGTTGCATTCCACATTTCACATGCTTTAAAATATGGCCGAGGCTGTCCGCTATGCTCATTCCTTCCCGAAGAGAATATATCAGCATCTCTGCATTGATTCCCACTGCAACCACTCTCTTATTTAAGAGCGGCTTCTCCTTTCTGTTACCCAGTCGTACTGTTGCCTCATCTGAAGTTAGCAGCACCCCTCCTCTATGATCTGAAACCAACAGGGAATTAGCATCTACACCAGACATCACCAATTCAAAGGTCTTGCCTTCAAGTAAAACCTGATTCAACATAGAATTGCGTGTTTTACCTTTAGTCGAAGGTTTATTTAGTGGATACCCTTTCCAAAGAAAACGCATCGCATCCGGAAATACCTTCACCACATTATCATCACAATGCTCTGCTTTTTCAATAAATTGATAAGAGTAATCATATCCTGCAAAGTTCAATGCTCTGACCATTGCCTGGTTTGCACTCCACCAATCGCCAAAAGATGTCCACATATCACGCGTGCCGCTCTGAAGATAGAACCGAATCGGTTTAGGCTCAAATTTCTGAACCAGTATCGCATTCGTAAAACTCCCCCTCAAACCCGTAAACGAACCACAGGCAGTGTAAACACGGGAAAAAGCATCTGTATTCCAGGCAACATTAAAAGCACAGGCGGCTCCGGAGCTACAACCCGTTATCATCCGGTCATTCCTGTCTTGTGAGAAGAAGATGCGCTTTCCATCCGAAGTCTTCAGAGATTCCACAAAAGGTAAAAGCTCTTCCAACAAAAACTGCCCGAAACGTGGCGAAGGAGTATCATACTCATAAGTTCTGTTGGAACGTGGACTGTCAGGATCAAAATCTCCTGTTACCTGCCCGGGAGAAGCTGCTACCAGTATCATCACCGGAATCTCTTTATTCTCTATAAGCTCTGAAACAATCGTATCCGCCCTGTAAAACAAACCATCCTGAAATACACAGACTGGTACAGGAGATTTACCATCATACTGCGCCGGAACATATACGTCAACATCTCTTATGGTACCGGGAAATATTAACGGACTTTCGAACCGGGCATAAATATGTTCCCCATATTCAACCCTTGCCTTCTCTTTATTGCCAGCCCCATTACCTCCATGGCACAGACAAAAAAAGAAAGATAGAAAATACACTAATAATCCTCGTTCCATAAGTTTCATAAAATGATAGTTTCTACCAAGCTCTGTATTTAGCCATCGGATTGGTTACATTCCAACGGAAATATTCATAGGCAGTATGGACAGATGCACGCTGGAAAGCAGGCATCTTGTAGAGGAAACGTCCGCCCTCGCCCACCAGTTCCACACCGACCTCTGCCGAACGGTCTATCGCTTTCAGCACTTCGGGAAAGAGGAAGGTACGCGTATCACATTCTTCTATCGACTTTCCCCCGTCTGCCGCATCTGTATATTCCACTTCTAAAGGAAGCTCAATCGTCTCGTCGTCAAGAATGAAGCGGATGAGGTTCATTTTGAAAGGCTTGTCGGCAGGATACTTATAACTCACCTTAAAGGCGGACTGGATATTATTCTCCTTGGATTCCTGGTTGTAGAAAGCAAGCATCACAGATGCGCCATCCGCTTCATAATTGTAAGGACCATACCATATTTTATGGGACACTCCCGGATAGAAAGTCTCGACTGTGGGGAAGTGGAACAAAGAGTAAAATTCCACTTTACCGGGCAATACTCTCACTGCATAGTCAGGATCAGAATATATTGTAGCTTCTCCCTGCATATAATCAGCTTGTTTGAAGTGTTTCAACAAGTTCTTATGTATATTCTGTTTCACTCCTTCCTGGTCATCATAATATAAAGTGATTCCATACACTACACTATCGCAGAACTGATATGAAACTCCGGAAAACATACTTTGACTATAGAATGAGCGGACAGTGCTTTCAGCTTTATTATCCTCTTGGCGAGCAAGTTCCAGTTCGGAAGTCTGGTTCAACTTGAAGCCGAAAGGTATGACTTCACGCGTTCCATAATCTTCCAAGTTCGGCAAGTTCAGCATCAGACTCTTATCTCCTTTATAAAGGGCAGACAACAGACAATACTCCTTTTCCAACGGTTTACCGACTTCAACAGGTTGCCCGGTTGCTGCCAGATATTCGTCCACTTGTTTCAAACGGGGTTGCTGTGCAAAGGCCTGTACGGCTCCAACCCATAATAGCATTGTTACGATATAGTATCTCATAGTCCGTTCTTTTTTATTCTTTTTCCAAACCTTGTGTACGCGCATAACGCTCTATCATCTCCTGCCGTTTCTTCATCGGCCACTGTTCTATGACGTCGATGTCCCATTCACCGAATGCATCCATGAAGCGGTGCATAGGTTCGAGGATGGAAGCCTGATTCCAGGGAAGCTGCTGGCGCACGCTATGTCCACGGTTGGATTGCGGGTTGAAGCATTCCGTCAGCAAACCTCTGTAACGGTAGCGCATGTCACCATCCAGGTCCATGATGGAGAGGGTGTTGTTCTGGATTATTTTTGCCATTTCAAGGAAATGGGTATCTCTTGTCAGAAGGTACAGGCGGTAGTATTGGAAGGAGGAGAAAGCCAGTCCATTGTCTATGGCTGAATGCCCGGTAGCAATGAGAGTTTGTCCTACAATACTCACGTCTTTAGGAAAATCGGTCAATGTATCGTTGGCAGCCATCGGTACATGGTAGGCAAACATAAAGGTTTCCGTATAGCGGGCAGCCTGTATGGCAGCCTCTTTCCACTTGGCATCACCAGTGGCATCATAAAGTGCCAGGAAGGCGTAAATGGCCATTTGACCGGATTCACGGTCCTTCACGTTGGGGTTATCAATCACTCCGCCTACATAGAGGTAGTCGTGGTGGATAAAGTCATAACTGAATTCACCTGCTTTCAGGGCAGCGTCCAGATATTGTTTATCTTGTGTAGCGGAATAAAGTTCTATGAGGAAGCGAATGATATTGGTTGTGGTATATTTGCTGTCATGGGTGGGCTTTCCGGTTCTCCAGTCATAACGGAGGTAGAAGCTGCCGTCCTTTTCCTGAGTCCGTATCAACCAGCCGGCAAAGTTCTTGCAGTAGGCAAGCCACTCAGGTTTATCAATGCCATGTTTCCGCATGGTGTTCCATGCACCCATCATGCCTTCCATGCCTCCGCCGGTGACACGCATGTAGGCTTCATAGTCGCGCCAGGTTGCCTTCCGATCTACATAAGCATCCGCCCAGGGGCGCACTATGCCGCTTTCGAGTTGGGAGTTGTTCACCCAGAAGTCAACCACTTCCGAGGCTTTGCGGACATACTCTTTATTATCTGTTTCCAGTCCTTTCCGCAACAGGAAGTAAGCATTAGAAATCTGGAAGCCGATGAAGCCCATCTGATAGTTATAGGCACGGGCTATACCGTTGGGCAGGTAGACGGAGAAAGGCCAGCCTGGTGCACCATTCAGGTTCAACAGGTAGGTATCCAGCACTTCGATACTGGCTTCGTAGGCGTCTTTTACGTCTACTTTATGTACAGCAGGGGTATATTTATTCCAAGCTTGCTTCCATACGGTTTCCACCAGGTCGGGGAAGTCCTTTGTCTGGTTGAAGCCAAAAGTCAGGCTATAGACATGTTTTATCCCGGCTTTCACAGGATGGCTGCGATAGGCGAAGCCTTTTCTTTTCTGTTCGGGGAGGCGCCCTACATAAGTGGTTTCTCCCTCAATTCCGGGGAATACAAAGAGAATAGAGTGCGAGTCTGTCTCCGTGAAACCCAGGCTACCGAATTGCATACGTTCATCCACAATTCTGTTTACTCCGTTTTCGCCATAGAAAGTTTCAGGATTAGCATTGAGGTGTATCATATCAATAGCTAATCCGGAAGCCTTCTCACGGGCAGATACCAATGGCAAGGGCAAACGGTCTTCGCGGAAATAGAAGTAATTATCGGTATAGTCGCTGGCAAGTGAGCCGCGTCTGAGGCTTTCGTTGTTCCTGTACCAGATACCCGGAACAAAGAACTCGAAATCGTTTATTTGTGTTTTACGTTGCAGGGTCAGTCCGAAATAAGAGTTGAAGTAATCGTCTCCTTTTCCGGTTTTGTCAATCGTCACCTCCCTATCTATGCGAAAATGGTTCTCTGTATCGGGGGTGAACACATCTTTTACATGAAATACGGTTCCATGAGTTGACTTTAACTTTGCGACACAGACCAGTGATCCTTTTTCTTCCTTCACAGAAGAATAGTAACCGTTCAACGTTTCCGCATTCACTTCCAATGTAACTACATAAGGAGCGTTTAAACTCAAATAATGGGCGTCATCAGTTTGCAAGCTCAGGCGTTTTCCGTCTTTGGCTATGGACAGACCGGTATCGCCACTCTGCAATACATATTCTTTTTCAGCAGCCAGGGAAAGCTGGACGGATAAGAGAAAACTGATTAGTATAAATAGATATTTCATGCTTTAGATATTATCAGAGATATAATAAATAATTGAGTTGAAAAGACTCTGCCGGTACAAACCGACAGAGTCTTCATATCAAAATATAGAGTTTACTCTACCGGCAGGTTTTCTATCTTCTGTATTGTTGAGAAGAGGAAATACTGGTTCATTCCCTCCAGTTCGATAGCTACGCGATAGAAAGCATAAGTACGGTAGTTATCTACGTAGTTTTCCTTCTTACGATACTCAGATAATGGAATATATACTTGCAAGGTAGTATCATCGATGTATTCCACATCGCTACTGCGTGTACACTTGATGCCACTATTCACCAAAGAACTTGTGCTCAGCCAAATACGGGTCTTTACAATCTTCGGAGCTGCCTTCACCGTATTGGTCATCTTTTCGATGTTGAAAGTAGCGACGATGTTGCCGTTCTTCAGTTCAGCCTTCAGGTTCTTCAATTTATAGTACGGACGCACTTCAAAGTCTCTTGTAACATTCGAGTTAAAATGATAGGCAATGGAGTCATAACCTTTACCTGCACCCAGTGATTCAAAATCAGGAAGTTCAAAAGGCAATGTTTCATTTACCAGTGTCATTTTATACTCTGCATCGAAGAAGAGTTGCTGGTAGTGTCCTTGATCATCGACACGTATCCCCGTGCCGCCGCCGTCCACTTTACCATAACCTTTCTGGAAGACTCTTAATAGTCCTTTATTCGAATCAAAAGGGAAGTTCTCACCGTCACATTTCAACTGACCGCTGAAAACATAAGACGGAGCATCATAATTATCATATTCGCAGGATGTCATAACAAAACCCAATACGACAAATGCTGCTGCAATTATAGATTTTAGTTTCATTGTTTTTAAGCTTTAGTTGGTAAATTAATGGTTAGGATTCTTCTCAATATTCGGGTTACCTTCATTCATCGGATATCCATTATAATACATCTTTTTATCGAAATATAAAATAGCATTATTGGCTCTGTTATGAGCTTTCATCTTCCGATAAATCCACTTACCATCTTCGGGCGTGCCCGGAGCATAAATCTTATACGGCCACAACACATAGATAGTAGCATTCTTATTAGCCTGATCATTGTACCACACTTCATCGGCAATTCTCCAACGCTTCAAGTCCTCATAACGATGATCTTCTAGTGCCAATTCCACACGTCTTTCGTTTACGATACGATCGAATGTCAGTTCGTTCTCAGTCAATTTGAACACATCGCCACCTGCACGCTGGCGTACACGGTTGATATAATCCAATGCCAGAGTCTTAGTAGGACGGCCATTGTAGCTAGCTACTCCCAGTTCATTCAGATAGAAGGCAGCCTCAGCAGCATTCAGCAAAGCCTCGCCAAAACGGAATACGATATAAGGAACAGAACTGTTACCGTTCATTTCACTTCCGGTGGCAGTATCAACAAACTTTCTCAACAAGAAACCTGAATGGGAAATATACCAGTTACTACTACCATCGTCTCCACGAAGCGGTCCGTCTTCTCCGGTCACTTTCTGACCTTCATACATCCGGTTGTCAACCTCCAAAATGGTACGCGCAACCTCAAACTTATAACCATCGGCGGTAGGAATAGCCAAACCTGCTTGAAGATCGACAGGAACCCCTCTAAATGAGCTTCCCGGATAAAGTACCGTACCAGCCAAACGAGGATCACGACCTGCAAAAATATCTTCCGGTTTATTGTACAGGTTATATTGGTAAGTAGACGTATACACATCCATGTCCTCTATTACTTCATCACCCACATAGGCATCTATTTCTTTCGCTTCGTGAGTATTGAGCATCTCATAATCATTTACCAGATTTAATACTGGATTAACCTCACAACCTGCCTTATTATTCGAAACACGTATTAACTTACGTGTAAGGGCACGGGTAGTAAAGTTATTCTTCACATTTACTCCGTCATAGGCCTTACAGAGAATTAATTCCGGGTTTTCAGCATGTTTAGCAATAAATGCTTCTGCATAGTTGGTGGCTAAATCCGCCTGTTTCTGATAGAGTTGATAGCCCATAGCTTCCAATTCGGCACAAGCATCCAAACAAGCCTTCAGATAACCTTCAGCTTTGTTTTTCTCAATACCCGTAGCACCACTCGACAAGTTCAAAGTCTTGGTAGCACTCTTATCATAATTGTATGCTAAAGTTCCAGCGTATAAAGCTGCACGACACTTCAGGGCCATAGCGGCACCTTTGGTAGCACGAGTCTTAACCCGGGCAGTTCCGAAATCCTCTTTTACGGCATCCATCTCACTGATGATGAAATCGTAGATTTCCGATTCCTTATTTCTGGATACAGCCAATGGTGTCGGATCGTCCATATATTCTGTTACCTCAGTAACCAAAGGCACACCACCGTACTGGATGACCATCTTAAAATAAGTATAAGCTCTCAGATAACGGGCTTCCGCCTGGAAATACTTCAACTTATCAGCAGCAATCGAACCGGCAGACACCGTATTCAGATTGCGAATATGGAGATTCAACTCACGGATAAAACCATAATCATAATAGTTTCTGTAATCGGTTCCCACATTTCCCGCAAATGCCCAATACTGACTGTTATTAGATGCTTCATCCCAACGGGTAAGATCATAAGTATCGCCATCAGTACCAAAATCCTGCCAGTATTTCATGCGGCTATACAGATTGGAAACAATACTTGTAATACCAACCTCCGATGTATAGGCCTGTTTTTCTGTGAAAGACATCTTGTTCTCCTGTTCCAGCCAACTGTCGCAAGAGGAGAAAAGCAATAAGCCTGATAATAATGCTATTGATAATCTATTTTTTTTCATGTTACGTTCAATTAAAAGGTTACGTTTACTCCAACTGTGTACACTTTGTGCTGCGGATAGTCGAATCCGGTAACAGAAGAGATTTCAGGGTCGAAACCGAAGTCATTCAAGCTATCCCAGCAAAGCAGATTAGAACCTTCAAAGTAAACTCTGAGCTTCTGTATTAAAGCCTTCTTTGTCCACTTAACAGGCAATGTATAGCCTACCACTAAGTTGCGCAGACGCAAATAGTTGATTTCCTTTGCATAAAAGTCGTTCCAGTCTCTGATAGAAGGATTATTGCTGCGAACAGCGGGGAACTTACCGGGTTTCCAAGCAGACTTCGTATCGAAAATGTCCTCATGCTGCCAAGAATCTACCACGTTATATACATATCCCATCTGGTCAGTACCGATACCATACTTCACATGCCAGTCACCGATAAATGTATTCATGAAACCACCGGCAAAGTCGGCTGCAAAGTCGATACCTTTATATTCGAAACCTAAGTTGATACCCATTGAAAGCAAAGGATTCTTGTTGGCATTGCCGTTATCCCAATCATAGTCGGTAGCTGCATAACCCAAAGGACGTTTATCGTAGTCATCAATCAAACCGTCACCATTGACATCCCTGAAGATTAAGTCACCCGGACGCAGGTTCACGTTGTTGGCACCATCAATGTTCACCGGATAGTTATCAATTTCTTCCTGAGTCTGGAACACACCTATAGTTTCCCACATCCATACAGCACCATTCTTCACGTTAGACCAGCGATTAGCTTGTCCCCAACGGTATTGATCCCATCCATTCAGGAACATTTCACCATAGTTATTAATCGTCTTCTGGCGAGCTAAAGTCAAATTCACACCTACAAAGTAGTTGAAATCGTTAACGCGATCGTTCCATTTCACCATACCATCAATACCACTTACCTGATCGGAGTTCAGATTCCGTTTCTGTGCGCCATAACCGGCTTCATACGGATAGATCACATCAATCGGTTCAGCAGGAATGCCACTTCTTTTTCTCTTAAAGAAGTCCACTTCCAGTTTCAGACGGTCGTTCAGGAAGCCCATATCGAAACCAACATTCAGCATGGAAATCTTCATCCAGGAAAGTCCGGTCTGAGGAATTCCATTAGAGGTAGTACCTGTGCTATAGATATCTCCACCATTACCCAGAGGATTACTGCTTATGATAGATCCTGACTTTCCAAATGTATAACCGGGCAGATAAGCAAAGTCTACATAACTACTATTAAAGTTTTTAGCCATGTCATCACCCATCTCACCATAAGAAGCTCTCAGCTTGATACTGGATATCCAATCAGCCACCTTAGAATCTTTGTAGAATTCTTCTTCAGACAGACGCCATGCACCGGAAACTGACGGGAAGAAACCCCATTGATTGCCCGGCAAGAAACGCCAGGAAGCATCATAACGACCAGCAAAGTCAATGATGTATTTTTCTTTATAAGAATAGCCTGCACGGAAAATGAAACTAGCCGTAGTAATGGTACGTAGATATTCTTTCACATCATTATTAGCATTCTTCGTAATTACGTCTACGAATGGATTCTCTACCGGGCTCTGATATACATTTAATTCTTTCCGGTCTTCTTTAAAGAACTCGAAACCGGCAACAGCTGTCACATGATGATTCTTAGCAAAAACATGATCGTAATTCAAAGTAAACTGCCCCATCATTTCAACTTTCTGGTTCGTAATCTTTCCACGATAAGTATCTGTTTTTGTAGAGGCTACTTTGTACTCCTGCGTTGCAGCATCATATCTATATTCATTCCAACTTTTCTCATTATCTTCCTGACGCATGTTTTCATAATAGTAAGACAGCAAACCTTTAGCAGTCAGTCCTGGAAGCGGTGTCTGGTATTCCAAGTTTGCACTGAGCTGAATCGTACGGAAGTCTTTCTGGTGCTTACCAGCATTGTCTATCGTATAAGCAGCCATATTGCGGGCACCATCATGGGTCGGGCTGATGTAATTCAGATAATCCGGATTATCATTAGCATAAGGGCGCATAGTCGGAATCAGGTTGAAGATAGAATTACGCATCTGGAAGTAGTCATCACCACCCGGAAGTGCCGGATTGACATTCTGTTCTATCTTACCCAAGGTCTGAAAACCAACCTTGAACTTATCAGTCAATTGCATATTGAAGTTGGCCTGCAGGTTCGTACGGTTATAGTTATATTCTTTGAATACTGCATCCTGATCGATATGTCCTACTGAAATATAATAATCGGTTTTCTCCGTACCACCGCTAATGTTAGCATTTACATAATACTGGGGAGCAGAATTGCTCACAAAGTTACCTTTCCAGTCGTAGCCTCGGTAGTCTTCACCCGTAGACGGATTATAATATCCTGTTCTCCATTTCTCCAGGTCAGCTTTGGCATTTGCAATGTTATCGGCTCCTGTCAAATTACCATCATTGGCTTGCTTCATGTAGTTACCCCATTTCCATTGATAAGCATTTAGTAGTTCAGGATATTTAGTCCATCCTTGCCAGCCCATGTGTGCATTCAAGTTTATCTGAGGCTTCTGCCCTTTCTTACCGGTCTTCGTAGTAATCAATACAACACCATTGGCAGCCTTCACACCGTAAATAGCAGCAGCACCGTCCTTCAGGATAGATACATTCTCAATATCATGAATATCCAGAGCATTGAATGCTGTCTCATCTTTCATAATACCGTCGATTACATAAAGAGGAGTACCCATGTTACGAATCTCTAGGTTAGTAGAAGTTCCCGGTTGACCGGACTTCTGACGTGCCGTGATACCGGAAACCTTACCTACCAAAGCATTGGCAGCCGAAGTAGACGTAGAGCGGGACAAATCCTTATTGTTCACAGAACTTACTGCCGCAGCCACTGTAGCTTTTTTCTGCGTAGCATATCCCACTACCACAACTTCATCGAGCAGTTCCGTATCTTCCTTCAGTGTAATGTCAAAATTTCGTTTTCCCTTTACGCTGATCTCTTGTGGTGCATAACCCACAAAAGAGACCATCAAAACAGGATTAGTTCCTTTGAGGGAAAGTGTAAACTTACCATCGAGATCAGTAATCGTTCCGTTGGTAGTTCCTTTCTCCATAATGTTTACTCCAGGCAAAGATTCACCTGTAACATCTTTCACTATACCCGACACACTGATATTTTGTGCCTGAAGCATTGCGGAAGACACTAAAGCAACTAATAATAAGAAGAGATTCTTCCTTCTATTACCAGCCGAGATTAACTCATTTAAAAAGTGCTTCATAAGTTATTATTTAAAATTAAACATAAATTGGTTATCTATTTGTATAATATTGAAAACTGAAAAATGAGAACTTATCTGAAAACTTACTATTTTACCTTAATTATGAATATCTTATTATTATACTTGTTTTAATTGCTATACAACTCCCTCCTTTCCTAGTTCTAAAAAAGTGAATACTCATTTATTTTTATAAACTTTAAATGCTTTTTGTTCTCCTGAAACCGAATGCACATTCAATAGATAAAAACCTGAGACAGCTCCATACATCGGAAATGTGTATTGTTCATCTGTTACCTTTATGTCTTCGGCCCATAACCGTCTACCGGCCAAATCTGTCAATTCTACCTTTGAAATTTCTTCCTTGCCTTTGTTTATCAGAAAAAGCTGATCGCCTGAAATATAGGCTGAAAATGAATTCTTGTCGATTGTTCCGATCCCAGTCTCCGGGTCTTGCCCATAATCGGAAGACTGATACAGCGAGTATCTATTATTCAACTCCTGTACTTTTGATTTAGGCATTGCTTCCACTTCTTCCAAATCATAAGTGCCAAAGGCATCCTTAAAACGAATCATCGGATCTAAGTGAGCAGCAAAATTCCAAGTCAATGCCTCCATGATAGAATTCATCCTTCGTCCTGCACCACCGGTTACTCTCACTTGAAAAGCTTCTTGTTGCAAGCCTTCAGGTTGTCCAGGATAAAGTTCCTGTCCCAGATTCATAGATTGCTTGGTGTTGTGGGCACTGATACGTGCAACATGAAGATAGTGTTCCTTACCCGTCAACAAGTACAAACGATAGTACACGAATGAAGACCAGGCAAAACCTAAATCAGTAGCCGAATGACCGATGGCAATAATATGCTGTCCGACGATGCTTCTATCTTTGGGCCAATCTGTTTTTGCTGTCTGATCTTTTTCTACAGGTACCTCGAACATATAGCTCCAGCTTTCAGTGTAGGTAGCCGCTTGCTCTGCAGCAGCCAGCCACTTGGGGTCCTTTGTTAGATCATAAATAGCAAGGAAACCATTAATGGCTTGCTGGCCGGATTCACTATCGATAGTCTGCGGATTGTCTACCACACAAGCCACATACAGATATTTTTCATGAATGTTGGCATAAGAAAACTCGGCAGCTTTCAAGGCAGCAGTTTTGTAGCGTTCGTCATTGGTAGCGATGTACAGCTCCACTAGGTAACGGACAGCACAAATAGTGAGGAACTTATTCTGATTGCCTGCCGGATGCCTACCGTTCACGACTTTGAAAGGATTGTATTCCAGATAATAGCTGCCGTCAGCATTCTGATTGGTTACCAAGAAGTCACCGAACTTCTTGCTAGCAGCCAGCCATGAAGGAATATCTATTCCGTTACGTTTGGCATAACACCATGCATTCAGCAATCCCACCATTCCGTTGCAAGCTTGGCGCATGGAGGTCAGCGCCCAATCATCCCATGTACCCCACAAAGCGGCATAACGCGTCTTGGGAAGTCCTAATTCTGATAAGCTTTCGGAAGCCCACAAGTTCAGCACATTGGTTCCTCTTACCTTATATTCTTCGTTACCAGTCTCCACCCCCGCACGAAACAATGCATAACCGGCTACTGGCTGCGAACCTACAAAACCTATCTCATAGGTATTCTTATTTAAAGAAAAATCTGTCAGCTTTACGCTCCAAGGGAATCCGGGACCCTTCACATCTTTATCAACCGAAGAGTCCAAATAGTAATGGTTGACAGTTTCAATCAATCCCTGATAAGCAGAAGTCAGGTTGACATCGTAAATCTTCGGATTATATAGATTGAAAGCCAGCTCCCATGCCTCATTTACGGCAGTGGCATAGTCGGAAGTCTTATCTATCTTGAAATATACATTATAAGCATGTTTATCAAACCCCTTCGTTATGGGATGCATGCGTCTACCCAATCCGCCGGTGCGCAAGTCTGACCCCGGATAAGTAACTACAGCAGCAAAAGTATCGGACTTCTTCCAGTTGACAACACCTACACCACCAAACTGATACTCCTCATCAGTTACAACACCACGTGAGTCATTCAGCACAGTTTCACATTTAGAGTCTTTATGTACTAAAGTGAAAGTCAATCCACTTGCTTTTTCGCGCATCATCACTACCGGAAGCGGAATACGGTCTTCTCTATAGAGGAAATTCAAATCGGTAGCTACCGGAATACCGGAAGGGATATTCCCTTCTTTCTCGAAGTTACCTTTGTACCAAACGGCGGGAATGAAGTACTCACTATTCGCCAGAACATCTTTCGGAGCAAACTGCAACCCAAAGGATGAAGAGAAACCTTCATCATAAGAATTAGCTCCCAATTCAACCACCTTCACATTCCGTTTCAGTTCAAATTCTCCATTTCCTTTTGCAGTATATGCATCATTTATTTCGAAAACAGTAGTCCGGGGAGCAGCAACCAGCTTTGCCGTTAACTCTACTTTACCGTCTGCCTTCGTATAGGAGGTATAAGTGGGATAAAAAGTATTCATCTTAACATCAATCATCAGGGCAGGATTCATATCAGTACCTGCATTAAATTCTTTGCCATATGCAGAAAAGGTCACATTATAAGTGTTATCTTTCTGCCGAGTAACATTCAGTGTAACGTCACCGGATGCCAGAGACACTTCTTGTGAGAAAACAAAAGAGCTTTGAAACAAGCAACTTAATAAGAAAAGAAGATTCAGCGTTTTCATAATAGTATTTCGATTACGATGTAACATTCGTTTTTGATGATGCAAATCTAACGTGAAATACGATAATAAACTGTCCCTGCCGTTCCAAAAAATTGCTCTAATTTGTCTATTTGCAAAACAGGCCCGAAACAGCTTCTGAAAGGGGATAAGAGGCAATGCGCTCTATTCTTCCAAAAAAGTGCTGTTTCTATCCAAACAAGGAAATACGGGGATTATATCGGTTTATTCCGAAACAGTTTTGAACCAGGAGAAGTAAGATAGTATTGGTTATCATTGTGATATATAGCACAACCACCTTATCCCCCCTATAATCCTCCCACCTCTTTTCTTCCTTTCCACCCCAGACTTCCCATCTCCCGCCAAATTGGTTAAATGGTGTTGTTTTCTGAAAGACTGGCGTCATCCGAAAAAGAAAGTTTCACCTACATTTGCACCGAACTTAAATATATAATATCATGAATATGCGACGATTATTAATCTGCGTATGCGTGGCACTCACCACCACTATTTCTGCTTTTGCCCAAGGCAAAGTATGGAGCGCAGAACAAGCCCGCCAATGGGGCGAAGAGAATCCATGGTACTGCGGTGTGAATTACATTCCTGCCGACGCCATCAATTACACTGCCATGTGGGATAAAACCTCCTTCTCACCCAAAGTAATAGAGAAAGAGATGAAGTTAATGAAAAGCCTCGGCATGAACTGCGCACGCGTCGTGATGCAATACGCAGTATATGAGGAAGACCCGGCGTACTTCATACACACTCTCGACCGCTTCCTCAGCATTTGCAGCAAATACGATGTAAAAGTAATGCCTATCTTCTTCGACGACTGTGCTTTCGGCGTCAATACAGATCCCAAAGTGGGCAAACAACCCGAACCGCTGGAAGGCTGGTATGCCTGGGCCTGGTCTCCATCACCCGGCTATTCGATGGTAGTGGACGAACGTACCCACAGCAAACTGGAGAAGTATGTAAAAGAAGTCATGACCCGCTTCAAGGACGACCCGCGCATCTTTGTCTGGGATTTATACAACGAACCCACCAATACCACCATGCCCGAAAGAAGCTGGCCTTTACTTCGCAAAGTCTTCACCTGGGCACGTGAGGTTAACCCCACACAACCCATCACATCAGGCTTATGGAACGGCAACAAAGAGTTGAACGACTTCCTGACTGCCAACTCGGACATCATCACCTTCCACTGCTATGCCTCTAAAGAAGAAACTGAGAAAACCATGAAAGAGCATCTCAAAGCAGGCCGTCCCACCATCTGCACGGAATGGATGAATCGCGTGGCGCACTCCACCATTCCGGAAATCCTCCCTATGTTTAAGGAAGCAAATGTAGGCAGTATGATATGGGGACTGGTGAATGGGAAGACACAAACCCACCTGTGCTGGGGACACCGCCCGGAACAGTTGCCCTATACCGGAGCATGGCAACATGACATCTATAAAGGAGACTATACCCCATACTCCACTCAAGAAATAGAAGTAATCAAAAAAACAACAAACCAATAGTATGAAAACACTCCTCTTAACCCTTGCATTAGCAACTTCCGCCCCGTTATGGGCGCAAAACGAGCAAGCTGTCATTACCATTCAGGCCGACCAGCCCCGGCAGACCATCAGTAAACACATCTACGGACACTTTGCCGAGCATTTGGGGCGTTGTATCTACGACGGTTTCTGGGTAGATCCAGCAATGAACGTCAACAAAGACGGGCGCATCCGAATGGATATTGTGGATGCTCTGCGTGATATTAATATACCCAACCTCCGCTGGCCCGGTGGTTGTTATGCCGACGAGTATCAGTGGCGCGACGGCATCGGTGACCCGGCCAAACGCCCCGTAACCCTCAACAGCCATTGGGGTGGAGTTACCGAAGATAACAGCTTCGGTACGGACGAATTCATGAAGCTATGTAATTTACTCGGTTGCGAACCATATCTATCAGCCAATATGGGTACTTCCACTCCTAAGGACCTGCGCGACTGGATTGAATATCTCAACTTCGACGGTAAAACACACCTGACACAACTTCGTGAGCAAAACGGCCATAAAGAACCTTATGGCGTAAGTTTCTTTGGTATCGGAAACGAGAGTTGGGGATGTGGCGGCAACATGACTCCCGAACACTACTCCGAACAATACCGCATTTTTCAGGAGTATGCCCGCAATTACTCCAACCATCCCATTAAGAAAATAGCTTCCGGACCTAACAGTACAGATTACAACTGGATGGAAGTATGCCTGAAAAAAATTCCCCAATATGCATTATGGGGTATTTCATTGCATTACTATACCATTGCCACAGGCAATTGGGGACAAAAGGGTTCTTCTACCGACTTCGATGAAAAAGAATACTTCGGTGGAGTAAAGAACGCATTATACATGGATACTCTATTGAAGAACTACGCTGCCATGATGAATAAATACGACCCGGCCAAAAAGATAGCATTGGTGGTAGATGAATGGGGTATATGGACTGAAGTTGAGCCCGGCACTAATCCTGGCTTCCTGTACCAGCAAAACACGATGCGTGACGCACTGATAGCCGCTTCCACGCTGAATATTTTCAATAACCACTCCGACCGTGTGCGCATGGCCAACCTGGCACAAGCCATCAACGTATTGCAAGCCTTGATTCTGACGGATAAAGAAAAGATACTGCTAACTCCTACATACCACATTTTCAAAATGTATAAAGTGCATCAGGAAGCTAATCTATTGGAGTCTAGCGTCAGCGTCAACGATTACAAGTACGGCACTGAGAGCATTCCGGGAGTCAATGTATCAGCATCCAAAGGTGAAGACGGCAAAATACATGTTTCCGTGGTAAATTTAAACCCCAACAAAGCCGTGCCTGCCAGCGTCATTCTGAATGGCTACAACGCTAAACAAATAAAGGGAGAGCTCCTGACTTCCGCTTCATATACAGATTATAACTCCTTCGACAAACCCGATAAGATTGCAACGAAGGAGTATAAAGAATTTAAAAAGGAAAATGATGGTAAAATCACGATGAAACTACCTCCATTGAGCATCGTTACATTAGAGATACAATAGATTTTCAGATAATTAAGGATACAAAGATTGTTTTTCAACAGCGCAGGTCATTATAAAGGGAACTTTAAAATGACCTGCGTTTCTTTTCACTATCATTGCTTCACATGGCTCTTGGCAAAGTCCTTCGGAAGCACCCCAAACTGTTTCTGGAAACTCTTTGAGAAGTACGACAGGGAACGTATTCCCACTATCATACAGATTTCATTAATACGATACTCCCCTTCCAGCAACAACTCGGCAGCCTTCTTCAGGCGAATAATACGGATGAAGTCACCCGGAGTCAGTTCCGTAATCACCTTTATCTTGCGGTGCAGACTGGTGCGGCTCATGTTCACCTCCCGTGCCAAGTCATCAATATTAAACGTATCATCATCCAGATTCTGCCTGATTATCTCCGTCAGCTTATTCAGGAAGTCTTCATCCGCCTTATTCTGCGCCATACTATTGGTGGCAATATAAGGACTCTTGGCAAAGTTTTGCCGGAGCTTCATGCGACTTTCCAGCAGATTCTTAATCTGAACCAACAGATGAGGCATGGCAAACGGTTTCTCCATATAAGCATCCGCTCCGCTATTCAGCCCTTCTATCTTGTTGTTCAGCGTCGTCTTGGCCGTTAACAGAATAACCGGAATATGGCAAGTCTCAATATTCGATTTAATCTCATTACATAATTCAAGCCCATTCTTCAGCGGCATCATGATGTCCGAAACAATAAGATTCACAATCTGGTCTTTCAACACCTCCATTGCCTCCATCCCATTGTTGGCAGTGAGCACTTTATAGTACTTGCTCAACTGAACAGTCAGGAACGACTGCAACTCCTCATTATCTTCCACCACCAACACAACATCCTTAGCCGAGAATGAATCTTCGAGCACTACCGTCGATACATTGTCTTCATCAGTTATGGGCTCCTCAATCAAGACATCATCCTCAACCTGTTGTGCATCAGCGGATACATTGGTAGGTATTTCCACTACAAAAGCCGTATCCTCAGCCTCTTCATCCAGATACAGCTTCCCGTTGTGCAGCTGCACCAGCGAAGATGCCAACGTAAGCCCGATACCCGAACCCGGTTGCGTAGGATGAGCTCCTTTCAACTGGAAGAAAGCCTCAAAGATACGTTCGCGCATATCCGGCGGAATAGGCGTACCGTCATTTTTCACCGTAATCCGAAAATAACGTGAATCCTCACTCACCGAAAGTATGGCTTTGATATATGTGGCCGAATATTTCACGGCATTATTAAAGAGATTACTGCACACCTTGGTTATCGCCTCCTCATCCACCAATGCCATGACGGCACGGTCGGGAGTTTCCAGTATCATTTCCAGCTTCTTCCGTTTGCCTGTGGGCACAAAGCGGTTGAAGGTATTAGCTACCAGCACATTGATATTCCGCACCTTCAACGACAGCGTAAAAGCTTTGGATTCTATCTTGCGGAAATCGAGCAACTGATTCACCAGCACCAACAGCCGGTCCGTATTCCTCTCCATGGTTATCAGGTTCTCCTTCGTTTCATGCTCATCCGGCTGGGAAGTCAGGATATAGTCCAGCGGAGCTTTGATAAGCGTAATCGGAGTACGTATCTCGTGCGCCACATTGGTGAAGAAGTCTATCTTGGCTTTATAAATCTCTTCCTTCTTCTCCTGTTCCTGATGAGCCATTCTTTCTTCCACCTGCCTCTTCTTCTTCAAGACATACAGACGGATGGTAAAGAAGAAAATACCCATAATCAGGATGGTATACAGCGCATAAGCCCAGGATGTCCGCCATAAAGGAGGAATGATGCTGATGTTGACCGTTGTATTCGTATCACTCCAATCACGTCCATCCTTCGAGTATTTGATATGGAATACATAATCACCGGGCGGTATGCTGTTATATGATATTCTGAATACGTTGTCCACATAGTTCCACTTCTTGTCAATCCCTTCCAGCATATAGGCATACTTCCCGTTTCCTTCAGTCGAATAATTCAGTGCCGAGAAACTAAAGCTGAAGGTGGCCTGGTCATAGTTCAGGTTGATGGCATTCGCATAAGGGATCGCCTGATCCAGCACTTTATCGGTAGCCTCTCCTTTTACCTCCTGATTGAAGATATAAAAGCCTGTCAGCACCACGGAATACCTGTTTTCATTGGGATGGAAGTTCTTGGGATTGAAGGCTACAAATCCGTCTATGCTGCCGAAATAAAGAGTTCCGTCTTCCGTCTTTATACCGGAATTGTAATTAAACTGTTTACTCCGCAACCCATTGGGAAGATTGTATAATGCCTCTACACTCATCGTCTCAGGATTAAAGCTTACCAATCCGTTACTGGTACTTAACCAGAAGCGTTGGTTATCATCCTCCAGTATCTTATAAACCACATTGCTAGGAAGTCCTTGCTTGGTGGTGATGCGTGTAAAAGTTCCATCGTTCTCATTGTAGCGGCAGAAGCCATTGTCTTCGGAAGCAAACCACAAGCGCTGTTTACTGTCCTGAAACACGCACGTGATGCGGTCGTAACAAAGACTGTTAGGATTCTCCACATCATAGCGGAAACGCTTTATCTCCTTCGTATCAGGGTTATACCTGATGACTCCGATATTGTAGGTCGTGAACCAGATGCACCCGTTTACATCCTCCAGTATATCACTGATGAACGTGCCGCTCATAGGTTCGAACTTCCTGAAACCGTCTATCTCGGGAACGTATGTATAAAGCTCGGTAGTGGAGCTCACCCAGGTCGTATTCCGGCTGTCGGTATAGATGGCAAAGATATCGTTATTGAGTATGGAGTTGGGCATCCCGTCCTTTTCGTAATGTTTGCAACGGTTGGTTTTCAGGTCGAGCACATCCACTCCTTTGGTGAATGTACCGATCCATAGCTTATCTCCTGCCAGATTCAGGCACTGAATATTACTGAAAGAGATATTCACTGGCCTGGTTCTCTCGGAGATATGGGTGAAGAGACCGGTATGCGTATCATAATAATTCAATCCATTGTCTTCAGTAGCAATCCACAAGTTTCCTTTTTTGTCGCTCACAAACTCCCTCACCCTGTATCCGCTGATGGAGTTTTTGTAAGCTATAGGATAGAAGTTCTCAAAATAAGAATATTGCTTAGGGATATAGTCTACACCGCCAAAGTAGCTCCCTATCCAGATTCCACCTTCCTTATCCTTGCAGATGGCATAGATGGCATTGTTGGAAATAGATAAGTCATTGTAGTCTTCATGGATGATGTGTTGCATCGTACCATCCTTCAATACATAAATCCCACTCTCGGCGCCTATCCAATATTCATCCTTTGAAATCTCTTCAATATGGCGCACGTATACGTCGGAGTTCAGCGATTCATCAATCAGTAGCTTCTCCTGATCACCGGTTTCTTTATTAATAAGGAACAAGCCTTTATCCCTGGTTCCAAACAATATATACTTATCCTTATATCCGCAGATAACGGTAGGGAGGTTATTGTTATGAGCCAGATAAGTCGTTTTATCAGCTCCTATATCATACTTGATGACTCCTATATTGGGAAAACCAAGATAAGCCACCCCGTCATCATCCACAAACAGTGCCCAGGGGGAATAATCCGTATAAGGGGCAAACTTCTCCTTCAGGTTATATAGTTTATCCTCCGACGGCTTGTAAAGAAACAATCCTTCGCCCGAAAGTATCCAGACTCTATCTGCCTTATCTATAAAAATCTTATTGATATAGCCTTCCACTTTCTCATTCCTATCCGTCTGCTTATTGAAGTTCGAAAAAGTTTCTGTGAAGGGATTGTAGAGCGAGACTCCCTTATCGGTGGCAATCCACAGCGTTTTTTCCTTGTCCTCAGTAATGCAATATATCATACTGTTCCGGAGCTCGGTGAGCGAGTCTCCACGCTGGTAAATCTTAAATTCGTGCCCGTCGAACCTGTTCAAACCATTCTTGGTTCCTATCCACATAAAACCCTTACTATCCTGAAACAAGCTCATCACCGTATTATGCGACAAGCCCGAATTATTATTATAATGCTTAATCTGTTGTGACCAAAGCCCCCCGGAACAGAATAAGCAGAAGAACAGCATTAGTATTACTTTTCTCATAAGAATATGTTTTTCATTAGTTCTAATCAGTACTATCCATTGCCATTCAAAAATGAATGAATCCTACCAACAGGTAATCGGCACAAATTTATGAATTAAAATCATTTCCCCTATAAATCAAGCTCAGAATAAAGGTTGAAAGGGGTATTCTGGCAGAAAAACACTAAAAATGACAGAATAGTGTCTTTTCATTCCTACCCCAACCCCCTTAGGAATATACAGAATGAATGAAAAGTGTCATTTTTTGGTTTTGTATTGCCAAGGCTTTGAGCTAATCTTCAGTATGTTTGCAATCGGCAGAGTTAGATTTGTTAATCACTAAATTTTATGTAATATGCAAAACAGTAAAACAAAACGGGAAGTCATAAAAATGGTACTGGACGGTCAAAAACCTCCTTATGTACCCTGGTCTTTTAAATTCACACAAGAGCCCAAAGAACAATTGCAAAAATATTATGGTGTAGAAGACCTGGATGTGGTGTTGGGCAACCACGTTCTTCAATTAGGCAGCGACATCGGTTTCTTTGAACATCTCGGCGGTGATCTCTATCAAGATGTATTCAAGGTAGTGTGGGACAGAAGCATCGACAAGGACATCGGCGATGTAAAGAGTATTGTGTTGCCCGAACCTACTTTAGAAGGATACACCTTCCCTAATCCGCTGGACCCTCGCTTCTTTGCGAACATAGAGTCTGAAATAGCCGCCAAGCCGGACATGTTCCGCTGCTTCCAGATTGGTTTCTCCCTCTACGAACGCGCATGGACCATGCGTGGTATGGAGAATCTATTGATGGACTTCATCATCAACCCCGAATTCGTACACCAGCTATTAGATGCCATCTGCGACTACAACCTGGCCCAAGTGGACAAAGCACTGGAATATGACATCGATGCCGTATACTTCGGCGACGACTGGGGACAGCAAAAAGGCCTCATCATGGGATACGACATCTGGAAAGAATTCATATATCCCCGCCTCAAACGTATGTATGGCCACGTGCGTGCCGCCGGAAAATATGTAATGATACATAGCTGCGGTGACGTGGACGAACTCTTCGACGACCTGGTAGACATAGGCCTGAACTCCTTCAACCCCTTCCAGCCGGAAGTAATGGATGTATATGACATCCTGCCCCGCTATCGCGGCCGCCTGGCATTCCATGGAGGTCTGTCCATGCAGAAGATACTTCCCTTCGGAACACGCGAAGAAGTGGTTGCCGAATCGGAACGCCTGCTCGAACTGGGCAAAGAGGGCGGATATATCTTCTCTCCCTCCCACTCGGTAGAGGGCGACACTCCGTTTGAGAATATATTAGCATTTATAGAAGTTGCACAGAAACAATTAAAACAATAATACCATGAACGATTTAACGAATTTGAAAGAGGCCATTGTTGCCGGAAAACTGGAAGATGCCAAAGCCATTGTCAACGAAGCTATCGAGGCAGGAATGGATGCCCAGGATATCATCAACAACTACCTGATAAAAGGAATGGAAGAAATAGGACAACGCTTTGAAGAAGGAAAAGCGTTCGTACCCAACCTGTTGCTGGCCGCACGTGCCATGAAAGGATGTCTTGAAATCCTGAAACCGAGATTGAAGGATGCATCAGGAGCTTCATTAGGCACACTGGTTATCGGAACCGTGAAAGGCGACCTGCACGACATCGGCAAGAACCTGGTGGCTTCCATGCTGGAAGGATGTGGTTTCGAAGTTATTAACCTGGGGGTAGATATCTCCGGTCAGCAGTTTGTAGAAGCGGTCAGAAAGTACAATCCGCAAATTGTATGCCTGTCGGCTCTGCTCACCACAACGATGAGCTACATGAAAGAGGTAATCGATACACTGGATAGCGAAGGCTTGCGCCAAAACGTGAAAGTATTGGTAGGCGGAGCCCCCGTAAGCGAGGAGTTCGCCATGCAAATCGGAGCCGACGGATATAGCTCCAATGCCAATGGCGCAGTGGTATTAGCAAAAAGGGTATTAGGAAGATGTTAAAACAACGGCAAGTAGGGCTACAGGCTTTGAATATCTCCCAAGAGGAAATATATCAGGCTATGGGATACAGGGGAGCTATTCCCGACAGCTATACATGTGAACTTATAGCTGAGACATATTCGGAGATAGCACCTCTGTGCCTCCCCCGCTATATGTTTCGGATATTGGAAGCCCGGCAGGTATCCCGGCAGAAAATAGAAGTCGGAGATACCGGGTTCGCCGCAGGAGAGGGTACCGGGTTCACCACAGGGGGCATTATAGGCTCTTACCTGCAAGGAATGACGCAGGTGTGCCTGTTTGTTGCAACTGCCGGAAAAGAATATGATGCTTACCTACACACTCTTAAAACGCAGGATAACATCGTCAAGGAGTATATAGCCGATTCCATCGGAAGCGTCATTGCCGAAGCCTGTGGCACCTTACTTGCCAAAGAACTGGAAACCGAAAGCGAACTTTTCCATACGCTCCCCTACAGTCCAGGCTATTGCGGGTGGAACATCTGCGAACAACAGAAGCTCTTTTCATTCTTCCCGCCGGAACCTTGCGGAATTGTCCTGTCGGACTCATTCCTCATGTCACCGGTCAAGTCCATCAGTGGATTCATAGGATTAGGCAAAGAGCTGCGCCCCCAGCCCTACCGTTGTGAAATATGCAACAATAAACAATGTTACAAAAGAAAGGAAAAAAGAATATGAGAAACATGAAAGAATGGTGCCGCGAGGTGATGGCCAGCCCCGAAAGAATAGCCATCCCCATTATGACGCACCCCGGTATCGAGTTGTGCGGCAAGACCGTAAAACAGGCCGTCACCAACGGAGAAATACATGCTGAGGCCATCCGGAAACTGAATGAAGCGTATCCGGCAGCAGCCTCCACGGTAATCATGGACCTGACGGTGGAAGCCGAATGTTTTGGTGCGGAAATTGTATTTACCGAAAATGAAGTTCCTAACGTAGTGGGCAGACTGGTGCAGGACCATGCTTCCATCTCCGCCCTGCAAGTGCCTTCCATCCACAGCGGACGCATGCCCGAATATCTGAAAGCCAACAAGCTAGCGGCAGAGTTCATCACGGACAAGCCCGTATTCGGCGGCTGTATCGGCCCCTTCTCCCTCGCCGGACGCCTGTACGACATGTCGGAAATGATGATGGCCCTTTATATGGAACCTGACACTATACGCCTTTTATTAGAGAAATGTACTGAGTTCATCATCTCCTACCTGCGTGCAATGAAGGAAACCGGAGTGAACGGAGTCATCATAGCCGAACCGGCAGCCGGACTGGTATCCAACGAAGACTGTTCCTCCTTCTCTTCCACCTACATCACCCGCATTGTGGAAGAACTGCAAGACGACCACTTCATGATCGTACTGCACAATTGCGGCAACACCGGCCATTGCACCGCCGCCATGATTGAAACCAAGGCAGCCGGACTGCACTTCGGCAACAAGATAGACATGGTAGGTGTCTTGCAGGAATGTCCCGAAGACATCCTGGTGATGGGGAATATAGACCCCGTAGGCATATTCAAGATGGCAAGCCCGGAGAAAATCAAACAAGAAACCCTGAGTTTGCTGCAGAAAACCAGCCAATGGAAGAACTTCATTCTGTCATCAGGATGCGACGTCCCGCCCGAAGTGCCGATGGAGAACATAACCGCTTTCTATGAGGCCCTGAACGAATATAATCACCAATAATAATCCTCACCCACCCGCCATAGCGGGAAAATCTTATACCTGAAATGAAAAATATACCGCTGTTACTTCTTCTGTCACTCACCATTCTTTCCTCAGCCTGCCAGTCGCAGTCCGGAAAGGTAGTGGTGGCCAATAAAGTCTCTATGGAAGCCGAAGCGTTTCCCCTCTCCTACCTCAGATTGCTGCCGGGAAGCCCCTTCAAACATGCAATGGACAAGAACGGGGAGTGGCTGCTGGACCTGAGTCCCGACCGTCTGCTGCACCGTTTCCGCCTCAATGCAGGCCTGACACCTAAAGGCGAAATCTATGGCGGCTGGGAAAGCCGGGGAGTATCCGGCCATACACTGGGACATTACCTCTCGGCCTGTGCCATGATGTACGCCGCCAGTGGCGACAAGCGCTTCAAGGAACGGGTGGACTACATCGTAAAAGAATTGGCAGAGTGTCAGGATGCCCGCAAAACAGGATACGTGGGAGGCATACCCGACGAAGACAAAATATGGGCAGAAGTATCTTCCGGCGATATACGCTCGCAAGGATTCGATTTGAACGGCGGCTGGGTGCCCTGGTACACCTTGCACAAGCTATGGGCAGGCTTAATCGATGCCTATCGGTATGCCGGCAGCGAACAAGCCAAAGAGGTGGGCACTAAGTTGAGCGACTGGGCTGTCCGCAGTTTCGGCGACCTGTCCGAAGAAGACTTTCAGAAAATGTTGGCTTGCGAATTCGGCGGAATGAACGAATCCTTTGCCGATATGTATGCCATCACAGGCAATGAAAGCTATCTGAAATTAGCACGCCAGTTCTATCACAAAGCCATCCTCGACCCACTGAAAGAGCAACGGGACGAACTGGAAGGAAAACACTCCAACACCCAGGTGCCCAAAATCATAGGCGAAGCACGCCTGTATGAGCTGACGGGAGACAAGGATATGCACACCATTGCTACTTTCTACTGGGACCGGATTGTAAACCACCACACATATGTGAATGGAGGTAACAGTAATTATGAGCATTTGGGAAAACCGGATTGCCTGAACGACCGTCTGAGCCCCTTTACTTCCGAAACCTGCAATACTTACAATATGCTGAAACTCACTAAACACCTGTTTAGCTGGGAGCCGCAGGCAGCCTATATGGATTACTACGAACAGGCATTGTACAACCACATACTTGCTTCACAGAATCCGGACGACGGCATGGTTTGCTACAGTGTTCCTTTGGAGTCCGGCACGAAGAAAGAGTTCAGCACCCGTTTTGATTCTTTCTGGTGTTGTGTAGCCAGTGGCATTGAGAACCACGTGAAATATGCCGAAAGTGTATTTTTCCAATCCGTCAAAGACGGTGGCTTATTTGTCAACTTATTCATCCCGACCTCACTGAACTGGAAAGAGAAAGGTATGGAAGTGAAACTGGAAACACAGCTCCCGGCAGACAACAAGGTGCAGATTTCTTTCAAGGGAAAATCTAAAGAATTCCCATTGCACATACGCTATCCGCGATGGGCAACCCAAGGAATAAAAGTAACGCTGAACGGAAAAGAAGAAAAAGTAACGGGAACTCCCGGTTCCTACTTCACCCTACAAGGCGAATGGGACACAGATACCCAATTAGTGATTGAAATTCCAATGGAGCTTTACACCGTATCCATGCCCGACAATGCCGACAGGATGGGTATTTTCTACGGTCCGGTACTGTTGGCTGCACCGCTGGGAACAGGAGAGTTACAGGCATATGATATTCCCTGCTTTATCTCCGACACAGAATCTATCGTTCAATCCATCGTTCCCGTCCCGGGCAAGCCCCTGACTTTCACAGCCAACACTACCGCAAACGCCCAATTGCTATTGGTGCCTTTCTATACCATCCACGGTCAGAAGCATGCGGTTTACTTCGACCGGTTCCCGGTACAGGAATGGGCGAAGAAAGAAAAAGAATATCAAGCCCTGATTAAAAAGCAGAAAGCACTGGAAGCCCGGACAACAGACCATCTCCGCATTGGAGAAATGCAACCCGAAAGAGACCATGAACTGCAATCGGAGAATTCAAGAACAGGTGATGTGGGTGGAAACAAATACCGCGATGCCTTCAACGGCTGGTTCTCTTTCACCGCCAAGGTAGACCCGGCGCAAGAAATGCATATGCTCTGTGGCTATTGGGGAGAGGATAAAGATAAACGCAGCTTCGACATCCTGATAGACGGCAAGAAGTTCAAAACAGTCCACCTGAACGGTACACACGGTCCAAAGGTATTTGAGGAGGAATATACAATTCCCCTGTCCTTCACCCAAGGGAAAGAGAAGGTGAACGTACGCTTCCAGTCGCATACCGACTGTTATGCAGGAGGTTTATTCGGATTCAGGATGCTGAAAAAGAAGTAAAAGAGAACAATCCGGGCCTTCCCGTATCGCCCTTATACCCTCTTCGTACCTTCCTCGTACCTCCTTTGTTTATCCCGTCCCTCTATAGAAGCGAAGAAGATACGAAGGAGGTAAGGCAGAAGAGATAAACAGAACAAAAGAGTAATCACCTTGCTTGCCGCAGTGCAACAGGGACTAATACTAAATACCATGAACAAAAATATAGAAAAGAACAGTTTCTTTTTTCCGATGGTGATCATGTCTATCCTATTTTTTATGGTAGGCTTCATCACCACAATGAACAACTCACTGATTGACTTCCTCGCGTCCAGCAAATGGATGCTTTCTTTCTCGGAAAAGCAATTGGTGAACACCGCTTTCTTTGGGGCTTACTTATTCTCCATACCCCTGTCGTATCTCCTGAATAAATTAGGTTATAAAACTTCGGCCGTATTATCTCTTTTCGTGGTGAGTATCGGGTTTGTCCTGACTTATCCGGCGGTAGGCATGGGATATACTGCATTCCTGATGTCCATGTTTCTCATTGCGCTGGGGATAGCATTGTTGCAAATCGTACTGAATCCTTATGTACTGGCGTTAGGCTCACCCAATGAAGCTGCCAGCCGCCTCAATCTGGTAGGGTTCTTTAATTCGGCAGCCACGGTTGCCGCACCTATATTCGTCACCATGCTCATTTCTGCCGAGACTATCAGTGAGTCGGCCCCGATAGAGGTCCGCCCGGATGCTACAAACGTACGGATACCTTTCCTTATGATTGCCGGGATAGCCTTTGTGCTCTGCCTGTTGCTCTATTTCCTCCGTCTGCCGGAAGTGAAGGAACAGGTGGCAGATAAAGTGCAAGGTAGTAGCAGCCCCTACAAATATCCACACCTCATTTTCGGTGCCATTGCCATATTCGTTTATATGGGAGTGGAAATTGGCATTCCGAGTTTCTTGCCCGACCGCATGAGAGCACTGGGCATAGATTCTATCAATCTTTTCGGCTATGAACTGAGAGGTACCGGCATCCTGTCCATCTACTGGGGCGGACTGATGGTGGGACGCTTATTCGGCTCCATTATATTGCGGAAAGTAAAAGTTCGCACGGCAATGGTGTTCTGTGCGGGCATGGCTATGCTTTTCCTCATCATTTCTTTATTGATAAACAGCGAGGTATCCATTATCCTGATGTTGCTCTGCGGTTTCTTCAACTCCATCATGTGGGGAAGTATCTTCAACCTGGCCTCCGAAGACTTGGGAGAGCATACGAAACGGGCCTCCGGCATCATATGCACCTTTGCCATAGGCGGAGCTCTCCTGCCTCCGCTAATGGGGGCACTGCAACAGAGTTTCGGAGCGGATGCACTGAACATCGGTACATCGGCAGCATTGAGTTGCCTGGTTCTCTATTACCTGTACCTCATCCTTTTTACGGTAAAGCTCTCCAATATACGCCCGCATCATAAGAAATGAACCTGATTGATAACCTGATAATAAAAACTACAGATTATGAAAATAAAACTATTAACCTTGACTGCCAGTGCTGCATTAGCAATAGCTCCTGTTGCCATGCGTGCACAATATCCCGGGCAGATAGAAGATATGACCAAAGTTAAAGTCAGCGTCCCCCTGAAGGCTTTATCTTTTGATTATTCGGATGTCCGGCTATTGGACGGTCCCTTCAAGCGTGCCATGGAGGTTGACCAGCGCTGGCTGAAAGAAGCGGACGTGAACCGCTTCCTACACGCTTTCCGCGTAACTGCCGGACTGGCTACGGGAGCACAGAACCTGGGTGGCTGGGAATCTCTGGATTGCGAACTCCGCGGACACACCACCGGACATCTTCTCAGTGCCCTCAGCCTCATGTATGCCTCCACCGGAGACGAACAGTACCGCACCAAAGGCGCAGAGTTAGTGAAAGGATTGGCAGAGTGTCAACAGACATTGGGGAAAAACGGCTATCTGAGTGCCTTCCCTGAATATTTCATAGACCGTGCCATCAAGGAAGAGATAGTCTGGGCACCTTTCTACACCTTGCATAAAGTATATGCCGGACTACTCGACCAATACACCCTCTGCGGCAACCAGCAGGCACTCGACGTACTTACAGGCATGTGCGACTGGGCCTACAACAAACTGCCCCCCCTGACCCCTACACAACTCCAAGGCATGCTGAACAGTGAATTCGGCGGAATGCCCGAAACGTTCTATAACCTATACGCCCTCACAGGCAACGCCCGACATAAAGAACTGGCCGAAATGTTCTATCACAACAGCATTCTCGACCCTCTGGCCGCCCGTAGGGATAGCCTGGCAGGTATCCATGTCAATACTCAAATCCCGAAAGTCCTCGGTGAAGCACGTGGCTACGAGATGACCGGCAACCCGCAGAGTGCAACGATTGCCAACTTCTTCTGGGAAGCCGTAGTCGGAGATCATACTTACGTAACGGGTGGAAACAGTGATAAAGAAATATTCAGCAAGCCCGGCATCTTGTCCGACCAGCTTAGTGAGAATACAACAGAGACTTGCAACACCTATAACATGCTGAAACTGACACGCCACCTGTTCACCTGGGATGCATCGCCCGCCCGTGCAGATTATTACGAGCGTGCCCTCTACAACCACATTCTCTCTTCACAGAATCCGGAGACAGGTGGCGTCACGTATTACCATACACTTCATCCCGGCAGTTGCAAGAAGTTCCACTACCCCTTCCGCGACAACACCTGTTGCGTAGGCACAGGATACGAGAACCATGCAAAGTATGGTGAAGCCATCTATTACAAGACAGCCGACCAGTCAGGTCTCTACGTCAACCTCTTCATCGCTTCCGTGCTGAACTGGAAGGAGAAAGACCTCACTGTGCGTCAGGAAACCAACTATCCGGATGAAGCTTCCACCCGGATTACCATCGCCGCAGCCCCAGAGGCAGGAATACAGATGCCGTTTATGCTCCGCTACCCCTCATGGGCGGTCGATGGAGTAACGATCAAGGTGAACGGTAAAAAACAGCATGTAAAGAAAGCACCCGGCAGCTACATCCATATAGACCGCACCTGGCGGCAGGGAGACGTCATCACAATGGAAATGCCGATGTCCCTCCACATAGAATACATGCCGGATACTAAAGAAAAAGGCGCCATCCTGTACGGCCCGATTGTATTGGCAGCCGAACTGGGTAAGACGGAAGACCCTGCACAAAATCCTGCTGTCCCCACATTGGCAGGAGATTTCAGGAAAATAGAGCAGTGCATCAAGCCCGTAGACGGAAAGCCACTGACTTTCCGCACAACAGGGATAGGACAGCCGGAGGATGTTATCCTCAGCCCTCTCTTCCGCAATTATAACCAGCATTATACAGTCTATTTCGACTTCACCGGCAAAAAGAAAGAATAAATACACTAAAAAGAATGATATACAAACGTAGCATTATGAGAAAACTATTCCTCCTCCTTTTACTTGCGTGTGCCACCCATACATTTGCGCAGATAAAAGTAAACGACCGGCAGAAATCGGCTACAGACTTCCCATTGCATGCCAATGGTAAAACCTGTAACATACAGATAGATGCTGCCGATTATGAGGTGGTGAACAAAGTATCCCACTTATTCGCCGAAGACCTTGAACGGGTAACGGGAACCAAAGGAATTGTATCCGATTCCAAATCTATCAAAGAAAAAGAGACAGTCATCATCGGAACATTGGGACGCAACAAGTTCATCGACGATTTAGTAAAGAAGAATAAACTGGACGTTTCTTCCATCCGGAACGGCTGGGAGCAATACGTCATCAAAGTAGTGGACCGCCCCTTCAAAGGTGTGGACAGAGCTTTGGTTGTTGCCGGTTGCGACCGTCGCGGAACAGCTTACGGTACATTTGCCCTGTCGGAAGCAATGGGAGTATCCCCCTTATACTGGTGGTCCGACGTACCGGTCAGGAAACAAAAGGCTATCTATCTGGAGACAACCGAATATGTTTCTAAAGCTCCCTCCATCAAGTATCGCGGCATATTCATCAACGACGAAGGCTGGGGTATCACTCCCTGGGCTGCCAAGACCTTTGACCCGGAACTGGGTGACATTGGTCCCAAGACCTATGCCAAGGTCTGCGAGTTAATTCTTCGCATGAAAGGCAATATGCTGGCTCCCGCCATGCATCCGGGTTCCGGTGCCTTCAACAAGTATCCGCAGAACAAGGAAGTGGCCGATAGCTACGGCATTGTCATGACTTCCTCTCATTGTGAGCCTCTGCTATTTAACAACGTAACGGAGTGGTTCAAAGACCCGATGGGCGACTGGAACTACATCACCAATAAAGACGGCATCAACAAGGTGCTGGATAAACGCATCTCTGAGAACGGACCCTACGAAAACTTCTATACCCTTGCCATGCGCGGCATCCATGACAGTGGTCTGGTAGGCGTAACCAAGGACAATGAAGTCAGCCTGATGGAAGAAGTGCTGAATGACCAACGGAATATATTGGCCAAGCACATCAACCAGGACATTGATTCCATTCCCCAGCAATTTGTCCCTTATAAGGAGGTGATGGACATCTATGAAAAAGGATTGAAAGTGCCCGATTACGTGACTCTGGTATGGCCGGACGATAATTATGGCTACCTGAAAAGACTGAGCAATAAAGATGAACAGAAACGCAAAGGTGGCTCAGGCGTCTACTACCATATCTCCTATTGTGGCGAGCCTCACGATTACCTGTGGATCAACACCACCCCTCCCGCACTGATTTATGAGGAAATGCGCAAAGCCTACGACACGGGCGCTACTCGCTACTGGCTACTGAACGTGGGCGACATCAAACCCGGCGAACTCGGCATGAAATTCTTCCTCGATATGGCATGGGATGTGGAGAGCTTCAACTTTGAAAAAACGTATACTTACGAAGCTGAATTCCTTGCCACCATCTTCGGCTCCAAGCATAAAGAGGACTTGAGCGATATCTTCGACAGCTATTACCTTCTGGCATTCCAGCACAAGCCGGAGTCAATGGGATGGGGGTACGAATGGAACAACCACCAAGAACGTGAACGGATTATCGATACGGACTTCTCTTTCATCAATTACAACGAAGCGGAAAACCGCATGAAGGAGTATGACCGCATTGCCGACAAAAGCGAAAAGATATGGAAATCGCTTCCCAAAGAATATCAGGCGGCTTACTATGAACTGGTTCATTATCCAGTGAAAGGTGCCGCCCTGATGAATAAGAAAATGTTAGTAGCCCAACAAAATCGTTGGTACGCCCGCCAGGGACGTGCAGCCACGAACATACTTGCCGACCAGGTAAAATCCTATCAAGACAGTCTGGCATACTATACAGATCATTTTAATTCCTTGCTGAACGGCAAATGGAACCACATGATGTCAATCACTCCGGGATGGACGGCAACTTATCAAAATATGCCCCCGGTAGAGAACATAATAGTCCCCACAGAGGCCGATATGCAAATCTTCATTCCGGGACAGGACTGTACTTACGGCATGGGAGCCATGCACGTGCTTCCCTGTGTGAATCCTTACACAAAGAACAACTCGTTCATCGAACTGTACAACAGAGGCAGCAAGCCTTTCAATTGGAAAGCAACTACCAAGGAGAACTGGATTAAACTCAGCCGCAGCACAGGCAAAGTGACTGCGCAAGACAGAATCACAGTCTCCATCGACTGGACTAAAGTGCCCCAGGGCGATGATATCACCGGAGAAATTGAACTGACATCCGGCAATCGGACGAAGAAAGTGTTCGTGCCTGTTTTTAACCCCGCCAGCCCTACAGTGGAAGAACTGAAAGGGCTCTATGTGGAAGACAACGGATGCGTTTCCATCAATGCGGGCAAGTTCCACCGGAAAGTGGAGAACAACAGCATACAGATTAAAGCCATCAAGGGATTGGGATACGAGAACGACTGCGTGCAGTTGGGAGAAGCCACCCAGTCCGTACCCAATATGTGGTTCACCAACAAGAGTCCCAAGGCTGAGTATGATTTCTACACCTTCAATGGCGGCAATGCAACCGTGCATATTTATGCCTTGCCCCTGTTTCCCATCGACTCCAAGCACGATACGCGCTACGGTGTCATGATTGACAATGGCATGGTGCAGTGGATGACTACTTCATCCAGAGAGTACTCCAGCCAATGGAGACTGAATGTATTCCGCAACAGCGCCATCAGCACGATCAATGTGAATGTGGACAAGCCCGGCAAACATACCCTGAAGCTTATCTGCGCCGATCCGGGCATGATTATCCAGAAGGTAGTCATTGACTTCGGCGGAATGAAGCGCTCTTACTTAGGTCCTAACGTAACATATATAAAATAAGAATTATGGAAATAAAGAAAATCTTGATTGCAGCCTTATTGGCTGCCGGCATGGCATTCCAGGCGAATGCCGCAGATGTTCCACGGAAGGAATATCCCCGCCCACAGTTTGAGCGGGCAACATGGATGAATTTGAATGGCGAGTGGGATTACACATTCGACTTCGCCAATTCAGGTCTGGAACAGGGATACCCCAAGGCTACATCTTTCGATGGAAAGATAACAGTGCCTTTTTGCCCCGAAAGCAGTCTGTCCGGTGTAGAACACAAGGACTTCATCAATCACATCTGGTACCATAGAGAAATCAGTGTTCCGCAGGATTGGAGCGGAAAGAATGTATTGCTGAACTTCGGAGCCGTTTATTTCAATTCGGAAATCTACATCGACGGAACCCTGGCAGGCCGTCATTTTGGTGGCAGTTCCTCGTTCAGCATCGACATCACGAAGTTGGTGACTCCCGGAAAGAAACACCATCTGGTGGTGCGTGCATCCAGCGACCTGCGCTCGGCTATGCAGAGTGCCGGAAAACAAAGTTTGCAATTCGGCTCCTATGGTTGTAACTACACCCGCACCACAGGTATCTGGCAGACGGTATGGATGGAAGCGGTCAATCCTTCCGGCTTGAAGTCCGTACAGGCTATTGCCGACGTGGATCAGGAGCAATTAATAGTATGGCCTGCCTTCTACAGTGACAGCAACAACAAACTGAAAATAATACTGAAAGACGGTAGCAAGGTAGTTGCTTCCACCACCGTGAAAGGCACGAACAGCTCCGTAGCTGTGCTTCCGGTGAAGAAAGCCAAACTCTGGTCGCCAGAGTCTCCTTTCTTATACGACATCACTTATCAGGTCATCGATCCGGCAGGAAAAGTGATTGATGAGGTTTCTTCTTACATCGGTATGCGCAAAGTGCATATCGAAGGAAATAAGATTTATCTGAATAACAAACCCTACTATCAACGCTTGGTACTGGATCAGGGCTTCTATCCCGATGGCATCTGGACAGCTCCTACCGACGAAGCACTAAAACGTGACATCGAGCTATCGATGGCTGCCGGCTTCAACGGTGCACGTCTGCATCAGAAAGCATTCGAAGAACGTTTCTACTATTGGGCGGACAAACTGGGATACATCACCTGGGGCGAAGCTCCAAGCTGGGGTATGGATGCCAACAGCATAGAAGTGGCTCGCAACTTCCTGATGGAATGGTCGGAACTGGTGCTTCGTGACCGCAATCACCCTTCTTTATTGATCTGGACACCGATGAACGAAGAATGGTGGCCGGATAGAGTGCAATATCCCCGCTTCACGACGGATTTATACAATCTGACCAAATCACTCGACCCCACCCGTCCTGTAAACGACGCCAGCGGTGGTTGCCACATCAAAACGGACATATGGACTGTACACAACTATGAACAGGATCCTGCCAAGCTGAAAGACATCATCTACAAGGACGGCAAGTTCTTCCAGGCTCCCAACTATGCCATAGGAGTTCCATCCGCCAATATCGGTTTCAACGGCTTGCGCCAGAATGAGATGTACGACTTCCCGGTATATGATGGCAAAATGCCTTATCTGATAGATGAAGTAGGTGGCATCAAATGGGTGAAAGATCAGGATAAGACCAACTCCAGCACACAGTCATGGGGATACGGCACACCGCCAAAGACAGAAAAAGAATTCCTGGAACGTCTGGAAGGTCAGATGAATGGTATTCTTGAACTGAAAGACCAGGTATGGGGATATTGCTACACCCAGTTGACTGATGTTGAACAGGAACAGAACGGTATCTACTACTATGACCGCACTCCTAAATTTGACACGAAACTAATTCATGACATCTTCAGCAAGAATCCTGAAGATGTGGCAGATACATACACCAATCCGTTGCTCAATTATGGTCCCGATCCCTGGGCACTGTGGCACGATGGTTGCTATTATTACATGCACACCATGGTCGACAGTCTCGTCCTCTGGAAAACGAAGGACGTGACCAACATCCGCAATGCGGAGAAGAAGACCATCTGGATTCCTACCGACCCATCGAACAAACATAATCTTTGGGCACCCGAAATCCATAACATCGACGGAAAATGGTACATCTATTATGCAGCAGATGACGGCAACTCGGACAACCATCAGATGTACGTACTGGAGAATGTAAACAAAGATCCGTTTGAAGGCGAATTTGTAATGAAAGGTCGCATCAGCACCGACAAAGATAACAACTGGGCCATCGACGGTTCGGTATTCGAGAACAAGGGAAAACTGTATATGGTATGGTCCGGTTGGCAGACACGCCGCGTAGATACAGAGACTCAATGTATCTACATTGCCGAGATGAAAAATCCATGGACTCTTGGTTCCGAAAGAGTACTGATTTCCAAGCCGGAACTGGACTGGGAAAGACACTATAAGAATGATAATGGCTGGAATCCCCCGCACAAAGTATTTGTAAACGAAGGGCCTCAACCTCTGAAAAGTCCTAAAGGAAAGTACATCCACGTCGTTTATTCGGCAAGCGGTGTATGGACTCCGTACTATGCTTTGGGTATGCTGACAGCAGACACCAATGCAGATTTGCTGGACCCGGCATCCTGGAAGAAATCGCCTCAGCCCCTATTCCGCCAGTCACCCGAGAATGGCGTGTACGGAACAGGACACAACAGCTTCTTCAAATCTCCCGATGGTAAAGAGCATTACATCCTTTATCATGCACGTGACACCCAGACTGACCCTCCGGGTATGGGCGATACAAGATCTCCACGCACCCAGAAGATAGAATGGAAAGCGGACGATTATCCTGTATTTGGTACTCCTTACCCTAAAAGTACGCGGTTGAAAAAGCCATCGGGTACACAGGTTAAATAATAACTCACTGAAACCTATAAACGATTATGAACAAAGCATTTTTATGGATAGGTTGCCTTACTCTGTTTCTCCTTGCCGGCTGCACAAATGCCGGCAAGAAGGCAGCCAAAGAAGAAACAACCTTCACAAACCCTGTCATCTACTCGGATGTGCCGGATGTGGACGTGATACGCGTAGGTAGTGATTACTACATGATAAGTACCACTGCACACATGTCTCCCGGTGCCCCCATCATGCACTCCAAGGACATGGTGAACTGGAAAATCATCAGCTACGTGTTCGATGAAATCAAAGAAAGCCCCTACAACGATCTGGAAGGCGGCAACATCTATAGCCGCGGACAGTGGGCAGCTTCTTTACGCTATCACGACGGGCTCTTCTATGTATTCTTCGGCACTGGCAACAAGTCCTATATCTATACGGCAAAAGACCCGGCAGGAACGTGGGAACAGAAGTTAGTAATCGACGAATACCTGCACGATGCCTCCATGCTGTTCGATGACGACGGGAAAATCTACCTGGCTTATGGTGCACGCCATATCCGCATTATTGAATTCAACAAAGATCTGTCCGGCATCAATCCCGACGGCTTACAGGTAGAAGTCATCCCCGGTGAGCCGAAAGGTTTGCTGGAAGGCACGCACTTTTATAAGTTCGACGGTAAGTATTATCTCACCCTGATCTGGTGGCCGGAAGGTGGCATACGCACACAGCTTTGCTTCCGCTCTGATAAAGTGGCGGGACCTTACGACATGAAAACAATTCTCTCGGACGACCTTGGATATGCCAACCACGGTGTGGCACAAGGTTGCTTCATCGACACAGAGAAGGGTGAATGGTATGCTATGTTGTTTCAGGATCATGAGGCTGTGGGTCGTGTACCGGTATTGATGCCTTGCCGTTGGGAGGATGGTTGGCCGATACTGGGCGATGAAAACGGCAAAGTGCCTCCGGTAATGAAAACACCTGTACAAGGTTATGATGAAAAGACGGAACTCGTGGTGAGCGATGACTTTGACAAGTCTCCCAAACTGGGTCTGACCTGGCAATGGAACCACAATCCGGATAATTCACTCTGGACACTTACCGAACGTCCGGGATACCTCCGCCTGAAGACCGGAAAGGTAGTGAAGGACATCTTTGAAGCACGCAACACACTGACGCAACGCACGGAAGGTCCGAAGTGCAGCGGTGTCATCTCTCTTGACCTTACATATATGAATGATGGTGACCATACTGGTCTGGCAGCCTTCTGCTCAGAGCCGGGAACTATTTCCGTCATTAAGGAGAATGGTAAAAAGTATTTAGTGATGACCGACCGTAATGTAGAGAAAGCTCGCAAAGAACTGAATCAGGATATCGTATATCTGAAAATGGACTGCGACTTTACTACAGACCATGCCGTGTTCTCTTATAGTCTGGACGATAGTAACTGGACTCAATTGGGAGATAAGTTCCACATGATATTCAGCATGGCACACTTCACGGGTAATAAGTTCGCCATATTCAATTATGCCACCCAAACTGCCGGCGGATATGTGGATGTTGATTTCTTCCGTTATGAGAAACAATCTAATTAAAAGCAATATGAATAAACTGATTCTTTTGGTATGCACAGCCCTGATGGTTGGATGTACCGCAAATATGAAAGAAGACTTAACCGCATCCGGATTAAAGAGAAGCAATTTTCAGACAGAAGTCAATGGTGAAAAGACCGATTTGTTTGTCCTGACAAACAAAAACAATATGGAAGTGTGCATCACCAATTTCGGCGGACGTATCGTGTCGGTTATGGTGCCTGATAAAGACGGTATTATGAAAGATGTCGTATTAGGTTTTGATTCCATACAAGATTACATCAAGTATCCGTCTGACTTCGGAGCAAGCATCGGGCGATACGCCAACCGTATCAACCAGGGGCGTTTCACATTGGACGGAGTGGAATATCAATTGCCGCAGAACAATTACGGACACTGCCTGCACGGTGGTCCGAAAGGTTTCCAGTACCGCATCTTCAATGCCGTTCAGAAGAGCAATCAAGAAGTGCAACTGACTTATTTGGCAAAAGATGGAGAAGAAGGTTTCCCGGGTAATTTTCAATGCACCGTCACCATGAAACTGACGGATGACAACGCCATTGACATACAGTATGAAGCGGAAACGGACAAACCGACCATTGTCAATATGACCAACCACTCTTACTTCAACCTGGATGGCAATCCTTCAAAGGATAATTCAAGTTATCTGTTGACCCTGAACGCCGACCATTATACTCCGGTGGACAGCACTTTTATGACGACCGGCGAAATAGCAACCGTTGAAGGTACTCCTATGGATTTCAGACAACCTACTGCCATCGGTGCCAACATCAATCAGGACTTCGCACAGTTGAAGAATGGAAACGGCATCGACCATAACTGGGTGCTGAATACTCAAGGAGACATAAATAAAGTATGTGCCACACTTGAATCACCCGCCACAGGCATCGTTCTGGATGTTTACACCAATGAGCCCGGCATACAGGTTTATTGCGGTAACTTCCTGGACGGTACATTGACCGGCAAGAAGGGAATTGTCTACAATTTCCGTACAGCCGTTTGCCTGGAAACGCAACACTATCCCGACACTCCTAACAAACCGGAGTGGCCGTCGGCTGTGTTACGGCCGGGAGAGAAATATCAGAGCCAATGCATCTATAAATTCTCGGTACGCTAAATATAAATCAACTACAAATGATAAAAGCCGCAAGCAAGATTAAGTCTTTTGCCTGCGGCTTTATTATTTACTTAACATTAATTGTATCCCGGATTCTGGTAATTCTTTTTATAATCCACATCACCCTCCAGCCTGTCGAGTTGACTTGTAGGAATGGGGCGCAGATACATATATTTCTCAATAAAGCGAGGTACTGTCACCGGATTATCACCACCTTTGCTACTGATTTTGTAAGTGCTTGCAAACTCTTCCCACTTCTGGGTGCGTGCCAGATCATACCAACGGAAACCTTCACCAAAATACTCCCGGCTGCGCTCAGCAAGAATGTAGTCGATATTTATAGTGGCAGGTGTAGCCGCTGTCATTGCAGCACTATTATCCACTACCTTCGGAGCGTTTTCAGCCACACAGAAGCTCCATTTCCCGGCGCGGGCACGAATGACGTTTATCAATTCTCTTGCACCCATACCTGCTTGTGCATTGGCACCTTTCACTACCGCTTCGGCAGCGATGAAATAGAACTCGGAGAACTTTAAGATATTGAATGGACGGGTGCTTGACGCCTTATCGTCGTTGTAATCAGTCCCTTTACGGGCAACACCCAGTTTCCAGAGTCCCGGGAAGACGGCGCGTGAAATCTTAGTTAAAGGCATCACGTAGTCTGCTCTATCCGGCAAAGTTCCAAGTCCCATTTGATTATTGTTGTTACTGTAATCAATATTTCCCGGATCTTCCGGCAGGAAAGAAACAGCCACCTCGCCTGGATATACCGGCAGGTAATTGGCATTATAAACTACCGTCGGTGCAGTGCTTCCAGCCAGATTATATGTAGCAGGATATGCGGAAACAAATGTACCGTCAAAGCGGGAGTCAATCGTCTTATCGGCAAAGGTCGTTTCGAACACATCAATTGAGGGAGCCATGCGGCTCCACATACGGCTGAACGACTGTCCGGCTCTGACACTGCGGAAGAACGTACCTGTTCCGTTCCATGCATCTGCCGTCCGGCTACTTTGTACGGACTGGAAATACCATGTCACCATCCATATAGCCTGATTTTGTGCAGAAGTATCGTCATTTGGCGCTCCGTCCCATCCAACTACATTACCCTCATTGTAAGATGCATTCTCTTCCGTATGGTCAGCATAAAGCATGATTTCCTTATTACGGTCATTGGTGAACACATGCACATCATAGTACGTCGGTTGCAGTCCGTAAATGCCCGGCGCATTGATGGCCGTAAGCGATACATCGTAGGCTTGCTGGAAGTACCATGCTTTGTCTTTCCCATCCGGGTCAGAGCGGTCACAGACCGGATAAGTATCTATATTATTCGGATTTTCCAACCACCAGCCATAAGTGAGGTACGCCTTGGCGAGAACGAGCCGAGCAGTATTCTTGGTTACTGTTCCCGTCAGTCGTGACGTTTCAGGTAAAGCTGAAATAGCTGTAAGCAAGTCCGGGAAAATAGCCTTGGTATAAACCTCGGGCACAGTATTACGCATGGAAACCCGCGTCGGAGTAGAGTTGGCCTTCAGTTCGCCACCACCCAAATCCAAAGGTACGCCGCCAAAAGCTTGCACCAGCTGGAAATAATAGAACGCACGGAAAAAGCGGGCCTCGGCAGTGAGAGCTTCGGGCATACCTGCCTTCGTGCCGTTGTCAATAATGGCGCTGGCATTGTTTATGGCAGAGTAAGCTACATTCCACAACACATCAAAACGACTGTTGGCAGCATCGGGTATTTTGCCCTGGATACTCAGGTCGGCACTCTGAAAGTTTGCATCGGCTTGTGAACCGTAGGTATATTCGTCGGTACCTGTTTCACAAGCATTGTAATAGTAGGGTTGTCCGTAAACTCTGCGTAAGCTGGTGTAGAGGCCTGTTAGTCCACCCACCACGCCCTGTTCGGTTTCAAAGAAACCGGGCTCGTAAATGTTACGTGGATTCTCGTTCAGAATATCCGAACATCCTGTGAGGAAAGATGAGAGAATCATGATTCCCAGAATAAACTTTATATATATACTTTTCATATCTTAATCTTTTTAAAAGGGTTAGAATGATAAATTAAGACCGAACAGGAAGTTCCGCGTTGCCGGAGTATTGTAACCTACAATTGCCAACCCTGAATTAGCGTATTGTGTAGTGATGGCCTGATTCTCGGTAGCAAGAGAATTGGGTTCGGGATCAAGTCCTGTTTCGTTGTTATAGGGTGAGAATAGTACAAACGGGTTCTGCACAGTGGCATAAAGGCGCAAGCCTTTCACACCAAACTGGTTCAGGAATGATTTAGGCACATCATAACCCAATGTAATAGTGCGTATTTTCATATAAGAGCCGGAGAACATAGCCATACTATTGGCATATTTGGCATTGTCGTTTGCAGTAACTCCACCCGGCCTCGGATACTTGGCACCTGTATTTTCAGGTGTCCAGTAATCTACCTTCACGTTGCCATGGCGTCCGCTCAGGAGATTGAGGTAGCTGGTTCCACCGTAAAGTGTTGAAATCAACGTTCCGCCACATTGGAAACCACCTACAACAGTCAGGTCGAAGCCTTTGTAAGCCACACGAGTATTGAAACCACCCTGAAACTTGGGGTCCACTTCGATGACCTGACGGTCGTCAGTTCCGATTTGTCTGACGGGCTTTCCGTTTTCATCATACTCTCCGTTATATTTCACCTTAATCATACCGGCATTTCCTTCCGGCTCCAGAATCTTACGTATTTCTTCTTCACTCTCTTGCCAGATACCAATCTTCTCATAATCATAAATCACGTTAATGGGTTTTCCCACAAACCACCAGTTACCCTCGTCACGGTCTGCTTTTGAAGTCAGTTTCAGCAACTTGTTCTTGTTGTGATAGAAGTTAATGCCTGCTTCCCAGGTCCATCCGTTCAAATTATCCAGTATTACACCATTCAGTGAAATCTCGAAACCTCTATTTTGGGTTTCACCGATATTTGCCATATAAGAGCCTACACCGGAGGTACTGGGCAAGTTCACCTTTAACAGGATGTCTTTTGTATGCTGCGAATAGTATTCGATTGTACCGCTCAATCGGTTATTGAACATTGAGAAGTTGACACCATAGTTCCATGTAGTAGTGTATTCCCATCCCAGGTTTGCATTGGGCAATTCGGACAGAACATAACCAGTTTGGTATAAATCGCCGAAGTTGTAAAGGCGTGTGCCCAGTAATCCGAGTGTTTTGTAAGGATCAACTGCCTGATTGGAAGTTTCACCATAACCTACGCGTAGTTTCAGTTGGTCGAGCCATGTCAGACTTTCCATAAAACCTTCTTTATGCATGTTCCAGCCAATGGACACAGCAGGATATGTATGCCATTTATGCCCCGGAGCCAGACGAGAAGAAGCATCAGCGCGGAATGTCGCACTTGCCATGTACTTGTCATCATACGAATACATCACACGTCCCATCCAGGACATCAGACCAGTTTCCGAATAGCCCTGGTTGTTTGGACTTAGAGTTATCTCGCCTTCTGCTTTCGACAGATCGTAATACTGGAAATGGTCTGCTGGGAAATCTCTCGCAGAAACCCCCGAACGGTTATATCGGGTCTGCTCGGCAGAATAAAGCGCAACGACATTGATGTTGTGCTTCTCGGCAAAGGTGCGATCATAAGTCACTAAGTTCTCTACTGCCCAGTTAGTAGTCAGCGAGTTACTAATAGAAGCTGACGATGGTGCATTGGGATCGCTTGGGCTTGTCACACCAATTCCAGTAAAGCCACCGCCCGTAGTTGTGCGAACATTCAGACCAAGATTGAAGCGGTACTTCAAACCTTGTACCCAGGGAGCGCTTATCTCTCCGTAAAGGCTATTGTAGGAAGCCAGAGATTTATTATCGCTCATCCATTTGTCCGCTGCTTCTTTCAACAAGTCTTTGGTCCATACTTTATAAATATCGGTCGGGCCACTCTGTACTGCTCTTTTCAGGCTACCGTCTTCGTTGTAAGGATTGGCCAATGGCGAGCTGGAAAGTACATCACCGGTATTTATCTGGCTACCTTCTGATAAACTATAGCTATTATTGGATGACAACCCCACCTTAACATATTTGCCGATATTTTGATCAACGGAAGCACGCAGTGATATGCGACTGTATTGTTGCGTAGGAATAGGAGATTGGTCAAGATAGTAACTTGCGCCGAAAGCATAATTGCCATCATCGCTACCTTTCGTTACGCTGACATCATGATTAGTAATCACACCGGTACGATACATCATGTCCTGCCAGTTTGTATTTACATCATCCGATTCGTCGCTGGAGTTTGTAACCGGGGCAGTACTTTTTCCCAAATCGGCAATAGTTCTTGCTGCATCCGCACGCAGTTGGGCAAATTCCGGTCCGTTCATCATCGGAAATTCAATGGCATTCTTCACACCATAATAACCACTGTAAGTGACTTGCGGTTTCTGTCCCCTATTTCCACGAATGGTCGTTATCAGGATAACACCGTTTGCACCACGTGAACCGTAGATGGCAGTTGCCGACGCATCTTTCAGGATATCGAGGCTCTTGATACTGTTAGGATCAATATCGTTGATGGAACCCGCAAAAGGAATACCATCAAGCACTATCAAGGGGTCGTTGCTGGCACTGAGCGAGCGCGTACCACGAATACGGATTTGCATCCCGGCGCCAGGTTTAGAGGAAGTTTGTGTCATTTCCACACCGGCCACACGATTCTGCAAGGCATTCGTGATGTTACCGGTCTGTACCGCCCGGAGATCATCACCTCGCATTGAAGCTACCGAACCGGTGACTGCCTCTTTGCGCTGCGTACCATAACCGATAACGACTACTTCATCCAGTAACTTCGTATCATCTTTTAATATGACCGTCAGAGAAGTCTGTCCGTTCAACAGTATTTCCTGAGTCTGATAACCCACAAAAGAGATGACTAATGTCGCATTCTTGGGAACATTGAGAGTAAAGTTACCGTTGATATCGCTAATAATACCGTTGGTAGTACCTTTTTCTACCACACTGGCGCCGATGACCGACTCGCCGAGTGCATCTTTTACCATGCCTTTCACCGTGACATTTTGTGAGAATGCCCACAATGGCATCAGGCACAACAAAAATAATAGCCCTAAGGACTTAAAATAATGATTGGTGCTTTTCATAAAATCATTAATTAAATGAGTGATACAATTTGTTGATTTAAGTTGAATGAATAACTAAATAGATTCTTTTTCATGTTTTCATATTATTAAAATTAAAAGTTAAACAGTTGTATATTAATATAAGGTATGATACTTATTCCGTTTCGAACTTTACAAAAGTAGATTATATAGAAAAATAAAACCCTTAATGAGGTTACACAAATATGGTATGAAAAGTACATCACCTTTCCCTATGTAACAAAACCTTATATCGACGTTACATACATGCTGTAAAATAGCCTTATAACAGGGGTAATCGCAAATATACGAACATCAGCAGATGCTTGTAAACCGATTATTTTATGTAAATTTGCAGTACATTATTAATCGCAATACTATGGATATGAAAACGCTCAGGTACGCCATCTTTATAATGCTACTTCTGGTTGTTCCCTCCAAAAGCACATCACAAACAGGAACTTATTACTCTGCTAACGGTCAACTCAGTAGCAGCCTCATCAATCATTTATATCAGGATCAGAGAGGTTTTATCTGGGCATCCACCGAGTTTGGACTAAACAAGTTCGATGGTATGCACTTTACCCATTACAAACATATCGACAATGATTCAACTTCTTTAGTGAATAATCACGTGAGAGCTGTATTTGAAGACAGTTACCAGAATTTATGGATAAGATGCTTGAGAGGACTAATGCTATATCATCCCGAAACGGATGATTTTGAATTGATTAAAATGAAAGGAATGATGGGTGCAGTCCATGTAACGAGCCTCAAAGAAATGCACAACGGCGAAGTGTGGGGAACAACAGCCGGTGACACTATCTTCCGCATGGATCTTTCTAACAAAATAATGGAACCGATGAACGAGATAAACGACAAACTGCAATTAACGACTCTGAATGCCATCTTTGAAGACGCTGAGAGGAATCTTTGGTTCAGTACAGAGACCCAAGGACTTGTTTGCTACAACCCGAAGTCCGAAGAGATACTGCGTTTCAATTATCCCGATATTCCAGAAAACAGCATATCAGCCATTGAAGAAGATGAAAAAGGAAATCTATTCATCGGAACCCTAACCAAAGGTGTATGCCTGTATGACAAAGAAAAAAATAAGTTCATACGTATTCCATACGAAAACACACAAAACTTGCCAATTAAAAGATTAGCCTTTATAGATGGTAAGCTTCTGATTGGTACAGATGGTAAAGGAGTAAAAACCTACAATCCTGAACTCCACCGGATTGAGAACTTTCCCATCAATGCCATTCCATTTGACCTGAGTACTGCAAAAGTGCACAGTATATTACAAGATAAAGATCGAAATCTGTGGTTAGGTATATTTCAGAAGGGCATTGTTTTCTTACCTGCTCATAGGGAGCGCTTCGAGTATATCGGACACAAGCTATTATACAACAATCCGATAGGTTCCGGATGTATTATGTCCATTTTCAAGGATACAGATAATCACTTATGGATAGGAGCGGATAATGAAGGAGTTTTTGAACTGGATGCCAATCATAAACTAATCAGACATTATAGCCCGGAAGATTTCCCCGGTTCTGTTTCAAATACGATTACATGTATCTTTCAGGACTCAGACCATAATCTCTGGTTGGGAGCTTATGCCAAAGGATTAGCAATGCTTGATAGGAGAACGGGTAAATGCAATTATATTCCTCAACTCTTGCATGAGAAGATAATGAATATCATCGAAGACAAGCAACGCACTCTGTACATCGCCACTTTAGGAAACGGACTATATACTTATAATTTAGACACAAAAGCCCTCCGCCAATATAATGTTCGCAATGAAGATAGCGAACTGCAACCTAACGAGCTCAGTAACAACTGGGTAAATGTCCTACTTTGTGACTGCGAAGAACAGATATGGATAGGTGGGTATCAGGGAATTTCCTGCTATGCCCCGAAGCAAAACAATTTCAGCAAAATAAAACAGATAGCACCGGGTAGTGTGGGTTATAGCCTTCTCGAAGATAAAGAAGGAAATATCTGGACAGGTACGTCGAGCGGACTCTACCGCATAGAGAGAAAGACGCAGGAAGTACAAAGATATACTATGTCAGACGGCCTCCCCAACAATATCATTTGTGCAATCTGCGAAGATAAGGAGCAAAACATATGGGTTAGTACTTACAACGGCATAAGCAAGCTCGACAGGAGAAGTCAACGCTTTATCAACTATTACGTAGGAGACGGACTACAAGGGAATGAATTCACTCACGGCTCCTTCTTCCAAGAGAAAGACGGGGGAATTTACTTTGGTGGCAGTGACGGTATCACCTACTTCATTCCGGAGCAGATTATAGAACAACCCCAAAAGAACAATGTCTATATAACCGACTTCCAGATATTTAATCAGTCTATCAACAAGAACACTTTATCCGGCAACAGACCCATTATTACAACGTCAGTAATCGATGCTAATGTTTTTCGCCTCAACTATCAAGACAATACGTTCAGTATCGTATTTTCTACTCTCAGATATGACAATCCCCAGCAAATAAAATATCAATATAGAATAAAAGAATTAGGAGAAGAATGGCAGAGCACGGAAGTAGGCAGCAATCGCGTCACTTACAACAAACTGCCTCATGGGAAATATACTTTCCAAGTATGTGCCACTGAACATGGAAACACATCCGGAATACGTACTGTCGACATCATCATTACTCCTCCTTGGTACTTGTCCGGTTGGGCATATTCTTTATATTCCATACTACTCTTACTACTGATATCAGCTATCATTATCTACATCCGCAACCGCATCCGCCAACGCCAGGAACTGACCGAACGTAAGCATCAGGAAGAAATCAACGAAGCCAAGTTACAGTTTTTCATCAACATCTCGCATGAGATACGTACTCCTATGACGTTAATCATCAATCCTATTGAGAAACTGCTATCGGAGAACAGAATCCCCGAACTAAACAAAACCTACCTGATGATTTACCGTAACTCACAGCGCATCCTGCGACTGGTGAATCAGCTCATGGATATGCGGAAGATAGACAAAGGACAGATGTTCATGAAATTCAGGGAAACGGATATAGTAGGCTTTATTAATGACCTGATATTAACATTTGAGTACATGACCAGACAGAAGAACATCCAACTGACTTTTATTCACGAAAACCCTCTGTTGAAAGTATGGATAGATCTGAATAACTTCGACAAGATTCTTATGAACCTGCTGTCGAACGCATTTAAGTATACTCCCGACAATGGGGAAATTACCATCACACTTGCACAGGGTAGTGATAACACCGATGGTCCACTGAAGAATTACTTTGAAATAACAATAGAAGATACGGGCATCGGACTGGAAGAAGATAAAATAGAGCGTATCTTCGATCGTTTCTATCAGATAAACAACGGTTCGACCTATAATAATATGGGAACCGGAATAGGTCTGCACCTGACTCATTCACTGGTACAACTCCATCATGGCACAATCAGCGCCGAGAACCGTAAAGACTGCAAAGGAAGCCGCTTCATTATACGCATACCGTTGGGAGCCTCTCATCTGAAACCAAATGAGCTTGAGGATCCTGCAAATTTTGAAAATATCCCCCATACTTTGCCCGTCAACGAGAAACTGGAATTTGAAGCAAAAGAAATGCCTGCTGATAACGTGCAAACCAAATCCAAAACCAATTTCCACATATTGGTGGTAGAAGATGAGAAAGATATTCAGGACTATCTGGTGGAACAATTAAAGGACCTCTACAAAATAATCACCTGCAATAATGGAAAAGAGGCTCTCAGTACTATTCTCTCCACTACTCCCGATCTGGTAATCAGTGATATCATGATGCCGGAAATGGATGGCATAACCTTATGCAAGAAAATCAAACAGAACGTAAATATCAACCACATACCGGTAATCCTACTCACAGCCAAAGGAAAACCGGAAGATTATGCAGAGGGCATAGACACCGGGGCCGATGCGTACATGGTGAAACCATTTAATGTTGAAATACTGAGAAAAACAGTTTCCAATCTGATAGCTAACCGGAAACTCCTGAAAAACAAATTCAGTGGTATGCAACAACAGGAAGAGAAACTGGAAGTGCTGAATATAAAGCCTGCGGACGAAATCCTGATGGAGAAAGTGATGAAAGTCATCAATGACAACCTGGCAGAGCCTACGCTGGATGTGGAGATGTTGGCAAAAAGTGTCGGACTGAGCCGTGTGCACCTGTACCGTAAATTAAAGGCACTGACTAACCTCAGTACCCGCGACTTTATCCGGAATATACGCATACAACAAGCTGCCAAACTCCTGCAAGATAAGAGGATGAATATATCCGATATCGCCTATTCTGTCGGTTTTAACAACCTGGCACATTTCTCCAACTCGTTCAAGGAGCAGTTTGGGATTTCGCCTAAAGAGTATATGCAAAAGTACGGTAATACTCTTTGATAAATACAAGAGGACGCATATATAAAACTATTGTTCTGTTTTTCCCCATCTCATTACCTGAACCGTACCAAGTCCGTGTCATCTCCGTATCATCTCCGTACCTATACGTTTGGAATTGGTGTGGATCAGGTACGGACCAGATACGGACCGGGTATGGTTCAGACAAGGGAACTGTTCTAAATTTCCGATTATTAATGATAAGAGTTACGGTATTCCTGCGGAGTTAATCCTGTTGTCTTTTTAAATAGTCGGTTAAAGTAAGAATAATCATCGAAAGAAAGGGCAAAAGCCACATTCTTCACCGACATCTCATCAGTCACCAGAATGAGCTGTGCTTTCTCTATTTTCTTCTGACTGATATACTTAGAGGGAGTAACACCTGTTTCTTTCTTGAACAGACGAATGAAATGGTCTTTTGACAAACACGAGTTTTCGGCTAACGTTGTCAAGTCTATAGTCTCGTATATATGTTTTCGTATATAAAGAATAGCTTTCTCTATCCGGTCATCTTTTGTTTCCACCTTAACCTGAGCACGTTTCAGAAAATGTGCCAGTAACTGATACACAATGCCACGTGATTCAACCTTATCGCACAATGCTCGTTGCTTGTTTTTCAGAAGATTCTGCATGAGCATTGAGTTATTATCATAACTTGCAGGGTCCGATTTAGGTAAACTCATGTGAGGGTTTATTGCACATAGGCGCTGAAACAAAGCTAGGTCCAGATCGCCGGCAGGTATCTCTACCGGGAATTCCCATTCATCCAATAAATTGGAATCTGATTGGTGTTCTTCATAAATGTGCAGGTAGTAGTGACAGAAATTAGAGTTGCATATATATCCATGAACTGTAAAAGCGGGAATAAAATACAGATAGTTTGGTTTCAGAATTTGTATTCCTCCGGAAAGTTCTATCTGAGCCGTCCCTTCTGTTATATAATACAAACGTGTAAACGGACTATTTACATTCTTCCAATTCCAGTCCGCATTATGCACTGCCAAACCGACATTCAGTACAAGAGGATGTAACTTATCAACCAATGAAGCCATAGTATATAGTATTTAGTAACCTGATAAAGATAAGTGAATTTCTTTATCACTCAAAGTGATTATCGATATTCTCAATATAAAAATCGTTTTTATCCTATAATATCAAATACTTTCCAACAATATCATCGATATTTTCCAATACAAACACTTTTTAATCCTATTACAACTACTTATTAATACATATCTTTGCAATGTACAATAGAAACAAAATTAATACCTATGAAAACGAAAATTTTATTAGCCTCTTTAGTTCTTTCAATAGGAACCTTATCTGCCCAGAACTATCAGGTTCCGGTTTCAGAAAAGAACGAACCTATGATGAAAGGTAAATTCCAACCTACATGGAAGTCTTTGGAAAATTACCAAGTGCCCGAATGGTTCAAGAACGCAAAGTTCGGAATATGGGCACATTGGGGACCGCAGTGTGTGGAAGGCTCAGGCGACTGGATGGCACGCTCCATGTATATGGAAGGAACATCAGAATATAAGTATCATGTAGAGCACTACGGTCATCCTTCTGAAGTGGGCTTCAAAGACATTATCCCTCTATTTAAAGCTGAGAAATGGAATCCGGATGAACTGGTGGCATTCTATAAGAAAATAGGAGCACAGTATTTTTTTGCTTTAGGTAACCATCATGATAATTTTGACCTTTGGGATAGTAAATATCAACCATGGAATTCAAAGAACATGGGTCCGAAACGTGATATCTTGGCAGAATGGGAAAAAGCGGCACGCAAATACGAGCTTCCATTTGGTATCAGTTTCCATGCTGACCATGCCTGGACTTGGTATGAACCCTCCCAACGTTATGACAGACACGGTTCTAAAGCCGGTGTTCCTTATGATGGAACGTTGACAAAAGCGGATGGCAAAGGTAAATGGTGGGAAGGTTATGACCCTCAGGATTTATATGCACAAAATCATCCAATGAGTAAGGGAAGTTGGGCAGACGGCATGATTCACAGCCAATGGGCCTGGGGAAACGGGGCATGTTTGCCAACCCAGGAATACTGCACAAACTTTTATGACCGTACAGTAGATGCCATCAATCGTTATAATCCCGATCTGATTTATTTTGATGTGACTGTAGCTCCATTCTATCCAATCAGTGATGCCGGATTGAAGATTGCGGCTCACTTCTATAACCACAATATGGCAACCCATAAAGGAAAACTGGAAGCCGTCATGTTAAGTAAGATATTGGATGAGAACCAACGCAAAGCCATTGTTTGGGATGTGGAACGCGGTGCACCCAATGAAATTATGGAGCAGCCCTGGCAATCTTGCTCATGTATTGGCGGCTGGCATTACAATACATCTATTTATGAGAACAATTGGTATAAATCAGCGTCAGACGTTGCAAAACTGTTGATTGATATCGTAAGTAAGAATGGTAATCTGCTTCTCAGCGTTCCATTGCGAGCCGACGGTACGTTTGATGAAAAAGAAGAAAAGATATTGAATGAATTCGGTGAGTGGATGAATATTAATAAAGAAGCTATCTACAATACACGTCCTTGGGAAATATTCGGTGAAGGTCCGATAGCCGAAGCCGATATCAAAATCAATGCACAGGGATTCAACGAAGGAGCGTATAGCAAAGCTACGGCACAGGAGATCCGTTTCACGCAAACCAAGAAGGATTTATATGCTACGGTTTTGGCATGGCCGGAAAATGGAAACGTAACCATCAAATCATTAGGTGCCGACAGCAAACTATTTCCGCAAAAAATAAGGAAGGTAGAGTTGCTGGGATATGGTACGGTACGGTTCAACCGCACAGCAGAGGGGCTTTCCATTACTTTACCGGAGAAAAAGCTCAATAATATAGCTCCCGTATTCAAGATAAAGAAATAAAATCATGAGAAATAAGAGAGTATTTATCGGCTTTTTTAAAGTCGATAAGCTCTTGCTATACCTTAAAATAACCCAATAATCAATTAAAATTATGAGAAACAGATTAACGTATGGACTTATGCAACCAATGAGATTCATAATGATTCTATTGGTTTGCCATCTTAGCAATGCTGCTTGGGCACAAGGGCAAAGCAATGTGAAAGGCTTGGTTACTGACTCTTCCGGCGAACCTCTGATTGGAGTTAGTATATTGGTTAAAAGTACCAATAATGGAACGGTCAGCGATCTGGATGGTAAATTTACCGTAACAGCTAAAACCGGAGATATTCTCCATATCAGTTATGTAGGTTATATTTCCCAGGAGATAAAGGCAGAAGAGAATAAGCAGCTTCGTATCATTATGGAGGAAGACACGAAGAAGCTGGAAGAAGTTGTCATCGTAGGTTATGGCACACAAAAGAAGGTGAATCTGACCGGGTCTGTATCTTCCATATCGGCCGAAGACTTGGCCAGTAAACCTGTGATGAGTACAGCACAAGCACTGGCAGGTTTGGCGCCGGGATTAAGTGTTTTACAGACTTCCGGTCGTCCGGGAACAGGAGCAACGGTCAAAATACGTGGTACAGGTACCTTCTCAAATGCCGGAACAGATCCGTTAGTATTGATTGACGGTTTATCCGGAAATATCGACGATATAGACCCCAACGATATTCAGAGTATTTCTTTCCTAAAAGATGCCGCCTCAGCCTCTATTTACGGTAATCGTGCCGCTAATGGTGTCATTCTGATTGAAACTAAAAAGGGAGTACAAGGAAAGACCACCATCACATACAGTAATTCTTTCGGTTGGCAACGCCCTACGGAGTTACCGGATTTCTTGCCATCATGGGAGTACGCAGAATACTACAATATGGCTATGCACAATATGGATAAGCAGGATGCTTATCTTCCTGAACAGATACAGAAATTCAAAGACGGTTCGGACCCTGACAATTATCCGAATGTAAATCATCTGAAATGGCTATTGGAGTCAGGTTCCGGTTTCCAGCATCAGCATAACATCAGCATACAAGGTGGCAACGCTACAACCAATTACAATTTATCAATAGGTTACCGCAATCAGGAAGGTATGACGGCAAATACTTCCAATGAACGCATGACAGCGCTATTCACCATGAAAAGTGAAATAGCTAAAGGACTTACCCTCAATCTGAATATTAACGCCTATAACAATAAATACAATGCCCCCAATGGAGAGCCTCAAAGTATTGACGGAATGATAGGATATGCCGTGCGCCAAGGTCCTATCTATGCAGGCCGGAAATCTGACGGCAGCTTTGGGTATCAGGACAATTACAGCCCGGAAGCATGGTTGGCAAGTGAATCTTTTGTGCAAAATATTAATAGAAATATCAGTGCTTCCGGTCAGTTGAAATGGGACACTCCCGTTGAAGGACTCTCTTTCATTGGAAAAGCAGGGGTTAATTACTGGACTAAGTATGACAAAGCTTATCGTGCGGATACTTATTTTGATGAAAGCAAAACTGTGGGACCAGCTTCTTTGAGTGTTTGGACAGCCAACAATACATACACTACTTTCGAAGCATTAGCTACTTACGAGAAGCGAATAAAAGATCATAGTTTTAAGTTACTGGCAGGTACATCCGTAGAACAGTCAGCCAATAGAGGGCTAGAAGGTTATAGAAATACATTTCCCAATAACTATCTGTATGAATTAGGTTCCGGTGACAAAGCAACAGCTACGAATAACAGTTCATTGGAAGAGTATGCATTATTATCTTTCTTCGGACGTATCAATTACTCTCTGAAAGACCGTTATCTGTTGGAAGCCAATTTGCGACATGATGGTTCTTCCCGTTTTGCAGACGGACATCGTTGGGGAATCTTCCCATCTGTATCTGCCGGGTGGAGAATCTCAGAAGAAAACTTCTGGAAAAACAGTTCAGCTTCTAATATATTCGATAATCTGAAAGTTCGTGCTTCCTACGGAGTATTGGGAAATCAAAACATCGGCGTTTATCCATATCAGCAAACTTACAGCCTTGGGCAAGATTATCCCTTTGGCAATCCTGCCGCCCTGCAACCCGGCGCTGCCGCAGGAACTTATAATAATCCGGAAATAACTTGGGAGAAGACAGCTATCACGGACATCGGTTTGGATTTCAGCCTGTTCAACGGACGCTTTACCGGTACTTTGGATTACTTTTATAAATATACCTCAGACATTCTGGCGCCGGTAGAAGTATCCAGCATAATGGGACGTGGAGTTGGACAGTCAAACGTTGGTGCTGTATCCAATAAGGGTATTGAGGTGAATCTTACTTATAACGGACAAATCGGACGTGACTTCCGCTTTAGCATCTCTCCGAACTTTACCTGGGTAAAGAATGCCGTAGAGAAACTGGCAAATGGCGCTACAGAGGAAATCAACAATAATCGCATCGTAGGACAACCCATCGGAATTATTTATGGTTATGAGACGGATGGCTTATTTGTAGACCAAGCTGAAATTGACGCAGCTCCCGAACAATTGGTTGGCAAATCAAACCTAAAGCCGGGTTATGTGAAGTACAAGGATATCAGCGGTCCTGACGGAGTGCCCGATGGTAAAGTGGATGCCCAATATGACCGTACCGTGTTAGGAAGTACCACTCCTAAGTTTTATTATGGCTTAAACCTTTCGGCTTCCTATAAAGGTTTTGATTTCTCTGCTTTACTGCAAGGTTTAGGAGGGCACAAACGATTAATCGGCTCCTATATGGCTTATGCGTTCTATAATGGCGGGCAAATCCAAAGATGGCAGGCCGACAAATGCTGGACAGAAACAGCCCCCAATAAATGGGCAGAATACCCGCGTCTGGAAACTCTGAATATGAATAATACAAATCTTCAGACCTCTGATTATTGGGTTCGTAATGCTAGTTTCCTGCGCGTGAAGAATGTACAAATAGGATATACTTTCCCAAAAACATGGACGAAGAAAGTTGGATTGGAGAATGTGCGTGTCTACGTAAGCGGACAGAATCTGTTCTCATTCAACAGCTTCTACAAAGGTTGGGACCCGGAAAATGAAATCGGAACAGGAGATGCTCCATCCTATTATCCTATCAATAGCATCTATTCATTTGGATTTAATTTCAAGTTCTAAATTAACTATTACAATATGAAAAAGATATATCATACACTAGAAATAACAAAAGCCTGTCTACTCGCTTTGGCTTTATCATTGGTAACGGTAAGTTGTTCAGACTTATTAGATAAGGAACCTCCTTCATCTATTTCAGACGGTAGTTTCTGGACTGGCGAAGGAGATGCTATGTTGGCATTGACGGGGTGTTATCGTTTCCAGACTGGCTGGTCACACGATGATTTTGCCACGCCGCAAGGATTGCTTTATCTGGACTTTGCTGGAGGAAATGGTACGGAGAAAGAAAGTTTTTCCACATTGATGGCAAGTTCCAATACAGTTGCCACTAATGGTAATCTACGTTGGTATTGGGGAAATGCATACATTCAGATAGCAAAATATAACACCTTCCTGGAAAATATTGTAGATTGCCCAATGAATGGAGATAAGAAAGAAATCTGGTCGTCCGAAGTGAAATGCCTGCGTGCCTATTTCTTATTCAATCTTGCATTCTATTATAAGGATGTACCAATGCCATTGAAAACATTGACAGTAGAGGAAGCTAACACCATCTCACAAACTCCACAAGCAGACGTCTATACTCAAGTAGAAACTGATTTGAAAGCAGCCATCAATCTATTGCCTACCGAATATCCGTCGGAAGAATATGGACGTTTTACCAAAGGAGCAGCACAAGTTTTATTAAGCCGTCTCTATCTGGCACAGGAGAAATGGTCGGATGCCGCTACTGTTTTGCGTAACATCATTGATTCCGAAATATATGAACTGGATCGCCGTTATGGTGAAGATAGTTATGAAAAGCTATTCCAGATAGGTGGAGAATATAGCCCTGAAACAATATTCTGTATCATGGGAATAAAGGATTTATATACAAATTCACGTTATCAATACTTGTATCCCGAGGCCGCTTATGGTGGTTGGCACCAGTTTGCCCCTTATAATGAATTGGTCAAAGAATATTTCTGCACAGATGGAAAGGACATAAAGACGTCTGATGTATATGATGAAAATGACCCTTATGCAAATCGCGATTTACGTTTATATGCATCCGTCTTCTTGCCGCCATTGGGAAGTTATCCCGGAAGTACATATAACGACATAACCTACGACTGTTTCAAAGGTGCCAACACTTCAGATTACTATAACAAGTTTGCTCTGTTTAATGGTTATTGTCCCAAGAAAGGATGCGATCCTTCCATAATCAACAACTTGGGAGCTACTCCTACTTATACCCCAATAATGCGTTATGCAGAAGTCTTGCTAAGCTATTTGGAAGCTTTGAACGAAGCTCAACCAAGTGCCGTAGACCAAGACATTCTCGACCTTACAATAAACGATATTCGTGACCGTGTAAAATTAACAAGGCTTGAAAAATCCAATATGTCTCAGGAACTAATCCGTGAAGCTGTCCGCAAAGAAAGGCGGGTTGAACTGGCTTTTGAAGGCCTGCGTTATTATGATGTACTGCGTTGGGGCATTGCCGAAAAAGAGTTGAATCATACATTCACAGGCGTTAAACTATCAGACGATCCCAAAGCCCGGAATTATCGGGGAAGCGGAACTGCAGCTTCTCCGGTTGATGAAGACATGTACTATCAGTTTGAGAAACGCACCTGGTCACCTCATAACCGTTATTTCCCAATACCACAGAATGATCTGAATGTCAATAAGAACCTCAAACAGAACACAGGATACAATTAGTTTTCTATTTAATTAATGGACAAGTGATTAATAGGTATGGTCAAGTATCCGGGACTTCGTCTCCGGATACTTAATTATGATGAAGAATTTTTAATGTAGTAAGATTATGATAGATAAAGGATACAAAATAAAGGAATACCATTGTCCGGTAAAAAGATATTGCCAGACAATGGATTTAAAAGACAGCCCTGAATTGATTGAAGAATATATCAAATGCCATAGTGAAACAGAAGCTTGGCCAGAAATAAGAGAAGGAATTCGTTCTGTAGGTATTTTAGAAATGGAAATATATATAATTGGTTTCCGGTTATTCATGATCATAGAAACGCCGCTTGATTTTGATTGGGAAACTGCCATGGATAGATTATCCGATCTACCCAGACAAGCAGAATGGGAAAACTATGTATCCAGATTTCAGGAATGTATACCAGGAAGTACATCGACAGAAAAATGGAAACTGATGGAACGCATGTTTCATCTATATGAATAAGAGCCTGAACCGGATAACCTTTTAAGGTATCTGTAACCAGAATGTATCATATTTGTTACCGATTCTTAAATTTGCCGCAAAACGTATGAAACGTTATGTCTCTACTTTTGCGGCAAATTAATCAACGAATGACAACAGGTATGAAACACATTGTTAAGGTATTCACGCTCTTATTCTTATTTGCAACAGTCGGCAGTGCAGCAAAAGCCGACGAGAAAGTAAACGTAGTGAAACAGGGCACCGTGCGCGGGCGCATCATAGATGCCACGAAACAAACCCTCCCGGGTGCCTCCGTTTACATCGAAAAGCTGCATGCCGGAGTGACGAGCGACGTCAACGGCTTCTACACCTTCCCCAACCTCGAACCGGGGACATATACCGTAAAAGTTAGTTATGTGGGCTACTCACCCGTAGAGCTGAAAATAACCATTCCCGAAGGACGCACTTTGGAGAAAGACGTAGTGATGAACGAAGGAGTGGAACTACAGGAAGTTGTGGTAGGCGGTGCTTTCCAGGGACAACGCCGCGCCGTCAATTCGCAGAAGAACAGCCTCGGCATCAAGAATGTAGTGTCCGCCGACCAGGTAGGCAAGTTCCCCGACTCCAACATAGGTGATGCGCTGAAACGCATCTCGGGTATCAACGTACAGTACGACCAGGGTGAAGCCCGCTTCGGACAAGTACGCGGCACCTCCGCCGACATGAGTTCCGTCACTATCAACGGCAACCGCGTTCCTTCTGCCGAAGGCGATACGCGCAACGTGCAACTGGACCTTATCCCGGCAGATATGATACAGACCATCGAAGTGAACAAGGTAGTCACCCCGGATATGGATGCCGACGCCATCGGCGGTTCCATCAATCTGATTACAAAGAACTCTCCTTATAAACGCTTCATCAGTGCCACTGCCGGAACAGGCTACAACTGGATTAGTGACAAAGCGCAACTGAACCTGGGTTTCACCTATGGGGACCGCTTCTTCAACGACAAACTGGGACTCATTCTTTCCGCTTCCTATCAGAACTCCCCCTCCGGCTCGGATGACATTGAATTTGTATGGGACAAGGACGTAGAAACCGGAGAACTCTGCATCACCGACTATCAGGTGCGCCAATACTACGTCACCCGCGAACGTCAGAGTTACTCCGCCGCACTGGACTGGGACATCAACGAGAACCACAAGCTGACTTTCAAAGGCATCTTCAACAACCGCAACGACTGGGAAAACCGTTACCGCCTCAACGTGAAAGGTATCAACCTGGAAGAAGACGACAATGGCAACGAATATTGCTCCATCAACAACAAAGGCACCGTGCGCGTGCAGACCAAAGGCGGCACACCCGACAACCGCAATGCCCGTCTGGAACGTCAGCGCACGATAGACTTCACTCTTGGCGGCGAGCACCTCTTTGGCAAACTGGACGCGAAGTGGAGCGTCAACTATGCCAAAGCCAGCGAAGAACGTCCCAACGAACGCTACATCGACTATCAACTGAAGAAACAGAAGTTCAATATGGATTTGAGCGATGAGCGCAAGCCTTTGCTTACCCCGCAGGAAAGTTCGGCTATGTATCTGAACGACGATTTCAGTCTGAAAGAAGTGACGGAGCAGCAGGAAGATATTCAAGAGAAGGATTTCAAGTTCAAGCTCGATTTCAGCTTGCCGCTCACCAAAGGAAAGTTCGGCAATCATCTGCGCTTCGGAACTAAAGTGGTGCATAAGACTAAAGATAAAGAGATTGACTTCTACGAATACACCCCGCTGGATGAAGACGGTTTCGACAAAGCCAGTCTGGCGGCTGCCGTAGACCAGAACCGGGACGGATACATGTCGGGCAAGCAATATAAAGCCGGTAGTTTCATAAGCAAGGAGTATCTGGGAGAACTTGACTTGAACAATGCAAGTCTGTTTGAGAAGAACCAGGTGCAGGAAGAACTTGCCACCAACTTCAACGCCAAGGAAACCGTTGCGGCAGGTTATCTGCGTTTCGACCAGAAGCTGGGTGAGAAGTGGGACTTGATGCTGGGCCTGCGTCTGGAGAATACACATGTAAAATATTCGGGTAGCCAGTATGATGCGGACGAAGACAAGACCACCCGCACAGCCTACGAGTCGGACAGTTATCTGAATGTGCTTCCTTCCGTTCTTGTGAAGTATGATGTAAATGATGATTTCAAGGTGCGCGCCTCGTTCACCAATACAATTGCCCGCCCCAAGTACTCCGCCCTGGCACCGAACATTACAATTAAGCGCAGCGACAACTCCATCTCTTTGGGTAACCCGGGATTGAAACCGACCATGTCTTATAACTTAGACCTGAGCGGTGAGTATTACTTCAAGAGCATCGGTCTTGTCAGTGCCGGCGTCTTCTACAAGAAAATCAATGATTTCATCGTAGACCAGACTATGCGCAACTACAATTACAACGGAACCACGTATACCAAGTTCAGCCAGCCGCGCAACTCGGGCAACGCCGACCTGCTGGGTGTGGAAGTAGCCTATCAGCGCGACTTCAGTTTCATAGCCCCGGCCTTGAAGTGCATCGGTTTCTACGGAACATACACATACTCTTACTCCCGCGTGGATAACTTCAACTTTGAGGGACGCGAGAATGAAAGCGGTCTGCGCCTGCCGGGTTCTCCGGAGCACACGGCTAATGCTTCGCTCTTCTTCGAGAAATCCGGCGTGAGCCTCCGCCTTTCTTACAACTATGCATCGGCATTTATCGACGAAATGGGAGCGGAGAAGTTCTACGACCGCTATTACGATGCAGTGAATTATATGGATGCCAACGCCAGCTATACCTTCGGAAAAAAACTGAAAACAACGTTCTATGCCGAAGCTACCAATTTGCTGAACCAGCCCTTACGCTACTATCAGGGAACAAAGGAGCGGACGATGCAAAGCGAACATTACGGAGTGAAAGTAAATGCAGGTGTGAAAATCAACTTCTAACAATCAAATCAATATAATAATGAAAAAAGTATTCTTTCTCCTTTTAATTGCCCTCCTCAGCAACTGGGCAACCGCACAGATAACGGATTATTCCATCTTCGACAAGAAATTCAACTTCTACGTCGCCAACGACCTCGGCCGCAATGGCTACTACGACCAGAAGCCCATAGCCGAACTGATGGGAACCATGGCCGAAGAAGTCGGTCCCGAATTCGTAGTCGCCACCGGAGACATCCACCATTTTGAAGGCGTACGCAGCGTGAACGACCCTCTATGGATGACCAACTACGAACTTATCTACTCCCACCCAGAACTAATGATAGACTGGTTTCCCGTACTTGGCAACCACGAATACCGCGGCAACACGCAAGCCGTAATGGACTACACCAACGTCAGCCGCCGCTGGACCATGCCCGCCCGCTACTATACCAAAGTATTCGAAGACGACGGCATCACCCTCCGCATTGTCTGGGTGGACACCGCCCCCATGATGGACAAATACCGCAACGACTCCACCACTTATCCCGACGCCTGCAAGCAGGACTTACAGCAACAACTTGCCTGGATAGACTCCGTACTGACTGTTGCAAAAGAAGACTGGGTCATCGTTGCCGGACACCACCCCATCTACGCCGAAACTCCGAAGGACAACAGCGAACGCCGGGATATGCAAGCCCGCCTCGACCCGATACTCCGCAAGCATAAAGTAGATATGTACGTCTGCGGACATATCCACAACTTCCAGCACATCCGCAAGGTGGGAAGCAATATTGATTACATCGTCAACTCCGCCGGCTCCCTCTCCCGCAAAGTAAAACCCACGGAAGGAACGGTATTTTGCAGCCCGGAACCGGGCTTCTCCATCGTCTCGGCAGACAAGAAGGAACTGACATTGCGGATGATTGACAAGAAAGGGAATGTGCTACATGCTGTGACACGGAAGAAATAATAAAGAAAACAATTGTTTCTTTAAAAGATACACTTACCCCCATGTTAGCAACACTTACATCCCTATGTTAGTGGTACCAACATGGGGATAAGTGTATCTTTTGTGATTTCTAAAAAGTAAATCTGAAATTATTCCTGATTCTTCTCATAAACAAGTAACTTTGACGTTGAATACAAATAACTTAAATCTATATGGCTAAAATAAAAGTACAAAATACAGAAATTACAGTTCTAACCAATAACAACCAAGATTATATTTCATTAACTGATATGGCACGTAGTCAAATGCAAGAGCATATAATATTCAGATGGCTTAGCTTAAAAAGTACACTTGAATATATCGGTGAATGGGAAATGTTATACAACTCCCATTTTAATTGTACCGAATTCGGTACAATTAAAAATATGGCTGGTAGAGGTTAACCGACATCCATAAAGGCCACGTAAAAAAGAAAAGAAAGAAGTAAGTATATCACTAAAAAGTAATACCTTTGTATCGTTCAAACATAAAAATGCTATGAAGAAGCTACAACTTTTCTTACTATTCAGCCTACTGTTTGCCGCATGCGCCGACAAAGATGACAACAAACAACCCATCTTAGTAACCGACATTATAATGCCCACCCAAACGAGCTTCAATCCCGGAGATAAAGTCACCATCTCCGCACAAGGCTTCCAGCCCGATGACAATGTCATGCTCGAAATCTATTGGCCGCTCCCCGACCAGCCTGCCCTGGACTACCTGGGACGTGCCCTCGGCGTATCGCCCGTCATGATAGAGCAAACTGCCACAAGCATCACCTTCCTGGCACCCGGACACTATCCCGCTTCAACCACCAAAATACTTCTGCGCCGCTCCGGCGAAATAATGACGCTTGGCGAAATTGCAGTTACCAACGGCAAAGCACCCGAAGAGTTCCAACTCTACGGCATCATCAACTCCCATTCCGGCATAGGTAGTAAATACTGCATCCAACACGTAGGCCTCACCCAAGCGAACCCAACGGACATCGTGAAATTGGCAGAAGACCAAAAAGACTTCTCCTGCGTAGTGAACAGCCCCGAAAGCCAAAGACTCTGCGGAATACAGACAAAGGATGGAATCCGCACGGTATACTGTTACGACCTCTCCATGCACTACTGGCAAAATATGGGACTTCAAAACATATTAACCCTTTGTAGCAATATCGATAACTCCATAACAGCCGTTAGACAGATATCCTCCAACGAAGTGACGCTGGAATCCGTCGCACCCTACTATTACACCCGAGATTACTTCCCGGATTACCGTTACAAACTGCCTGCAAATATAAAACCCGAAGCCCTAACATGCTATCCCGGCGTACAGGTCGGCACCGACCAGCTGTTGCTCTCGGCCGATAACGGCAACAACAGCTTTACACCCGTCGTACTGCAACTGAGTAGTAGCAAAGTACATACCGGCGAGCAGATACAGGCCACCGCACTCATTCCCTTCTGGACAATAATCAAAGATACCGAAACCACCAAGTATGTGCGCACCGGAGGATACGCCGTAGTGAAAACCGATGGGCAGACCGAACTACGCCTGTGGGACCAGTCTACGTTGACCCTGCAAGAGCCTTTTGCCACATTCCCCAACCCGGCACGTTCAATAACCATGCTCGCCAAGGATACAGAGGCACTGAAGCTCTACGTATTGTTTGATACCTACCGGGGTGGCAGACTGATTCTGTCATATGATTTAGTAAGTAAAGACTGGCAATCGGTTCCCGGCATCGACTATTTCTATTCGGAGATTGTGATGGCCCGGTAAAGCAAGGCAGAGGGACATCCCTGCTTTCATGAAAAATGATGTCCCTATTGTCGGTTTTTTTCTTCAGATGCCTTCCTGTTCGTTATCCGCAACCTTTGCCGGACAACTTAAGTATGGCATCCTGTTAATGCTTACGATTAGTGTTTTTTGATAGTATTTCCAAACCATTCATATATAAGAGTTTGCAGTTTCCTACCGGTAGGAAACTGTCGTTCCCGCCCAAAGAAACTGGCGTTCCCATGAGGAGAAACTCGCGTTCCCGTTAAGAGAAACTCGCGTTCCCATTAGAAGGAACACCAGTTCCCATTAAGGGGAACGCTCGTTCCCATGGTAGGGAACGGGACGGTGTATAGTGATTCACCTTGTCCGGAAGGCTACGCTATTTGCTCAAAAGGGTGTAGTTATCCGCCCAAAAAGATGTAGCTATCTACTCTAAAGGGTGTAGTTTTGTGGTATGGAAGGACATTTTCCGGTAAAATGAAGAAGAAAATCTTCCTATGAGAGTCTTTTTAGCTGCTACTTTCAAGGTATTTTCCTGTTTTTCGGCAAAAGCAGTTTGATACAGATTATCTTCTTTAAAAAGCAATTTGATTAATTTCATCAACAAGACACACACAAAGCAGCTATCATTTAGAAGAATTACTTCCTTTCCAACTATTCGCCATATCATTTCCTTGCATTCTTTCCTATTATCATCGGGAGGGTTTGCCGATTTCCAATTCAAGCCGTTCGCCCCGTCTTTCCGCATAAAACAAGGAATGACAATAATATTCATAATATAACAATAAGTATATCCGCACAATGACTTTAACCTGAATAATTCATATTCCGGAGTTAGAAGGAGTTAAAGTAAACAGACATTTTATCGAATATACAGTGAAGAAGAAACCATCCGGAAAGACGGAAAAGAAATAAAAGTCATTCCTATATAGAAATGGTTGCTGGACGGCGACACTATTTTCCCCGCAAATCATCTTTAGGTATCGTCGTCTCACTACCGTCGCGCGTAGCGATGTAGTGCGGCGACATAATCTCAATGCCCTCTTCATTGAAGCGGTCCTGAATATTCTGGTGCAGGTCGGAGTAAACCTGTGCCAACTGGTTGGCATCCTTTATATAAGCATTCACCTGATAAACCGGATAATAATCCTGTAGAGAAGTTTCTAATACAAACGGACGCGGATCGTCCACTACTCCGGGAGTGTTCAGCGCAGCCTCCACCAGCAACTGGTGCGTCTTCCGCCAAGGTATGTCATACCCTACACTGACTTCAGAATGGATAATCAACCCGTAATCGCGTGCCGACTGACTGAAATTCACTGTATGCGAAGACATGATGAAAGAGTTCGGGATAGTCACCACCTCATTCTTCGGCGTACGTATGCGGGTTACCAACGGAGTTTTCTCAATCACATTGCCCGTAGTGTCATTCAGTTTGATGCGGTCGCCCAACTTGAACGGACGCATATACGTAATCACCAATCCCGCTATGATATTACCGATAACCGTACTTGACCCCAGCGAAACAATCAATCCCACAAAGACCGATATTCCCTGAAAAACACCCGACTTGGAACCCGGCAGATAGGGATAAATCATCGCAATCATAAATGCATAAAGCAGGAAACGCACAATGTGGAACGTAGGCATGGCCCAATCGGCATAGAACCCTCCTATTTTCAGCCGCTCCGACTGTATTTCATTGGCAAGGTAACGCACCAGCCTCACCAGATATTTCACGGCAAGCCAGATGACAAAGATGGTAAACAGATTAGGAATATACTCCACTATGCCCAGAAAGATGCTCTTTATCGGGTCCCATATATATGAGAACAACTTGTAAGCAAGGTCTTTTGTCTGAGGAAATATGGAGAAAAGCAGCGGCACCGTCAGCACCAATTGAAGCAACATTACCGCATATCGCAACAGATTCGCCAGGAAAACAAGCAAATTCACCTGCTTCTGCGTATCCAGTAATTCATAATCCTGAATGGAAATCGGTTTCAGTTTGGTATCTTTCAGTCGCTGAATACGGACTTTCAGCTTATTGAACAGCCAAGTGGTGAGTCTAAACAAGAGATACTGACCTATAATGACGAGAACAAAATAGAGAATACGTTTGCCAAGCTGCCACAGACTATGCTCGTCTTTCATCACTTTGAGCTTATCCACTACCACCTTCCGCTTGGCAGCCGCCAGTTCGTCGCGCGTACAACCTTCCCAAAGCCCATCCTGGTCGGTGAACGAAGTCAACACTTTATTGCCATACATCAGGTCGGTGACAATGTCACTACGGTCTATATACACCGAGTCCGGTTGCAGATTAAACTGTTTACCCAGTTCCGTAATGGCTGCCGCATTCATCTCGGCACGTTGCTGGGGAGAATGTCCGCCCCGCTTGGCAAACAAATAATACAGCGTGTCGCCTTCCACCACTACAGGAACACCCGGGGTCATCCTCCGGAGTGAATCAATGCGCAGGCGTTGCTGTGCCAGCTTGAGGGAATCGGCTGCATCATACTTCAGCTTCATTTGCTCTATCTCCATCCTGAGATTAGCTTCATTCAGCCGTGCAACATCCAGCTCCTGCCGCATCCTCAACTTATATACAGAATCAGTATCTGCTTTGAGCGGCGCAACCGCTCCCAACGTATCTTCATTAAAAATATCCATTACCTTCTCTACCAACTGGGCAGATGCCCCACACACGGGCAGAAGCAACAGACAGATGCATAACGCGCTAATTCTTCTCATATATGAAAGTCCTTTAACAGGTTACTCTAGACCTTAAGTTTAATTAACGCGCCAAACATACGGAATGTTTTTCACTTTTCATAAAAAGGAATTAATTATATTTGCATCCAAATCAGTATTTTTATGGATATTCTCTTTCTTATCGGAGGTCTTCTCCTCATTCTTTTAGGAGCCAACGGTCTGACAGACGGAGCGGCGTCCATCGCCAAACGTTTCCGCATTCCGTCCATTGTCATCGGTCTTACCATCGTTGCTTTCGGAACTTCCGCTCCGGAACTGACGGTCAGCGTATCGTCCGCCCTGAAAGGAAGTGCGGACATCGCTATAGGAAACGTGGTGGGCAGCAATATATTCAATACACTGATGATTGTGGGCTGCACGGCGCTCTTCGCACCTATCGTTATTTCCAGGAACACGTTGCGAAAGGAGATTCCCCTCTGCATCCTCTCGTCCATCGTACTGCTGATTTGCGCCAATGATGTGTTGCTGGACCATAGTGCAGATAACGTACTCAGCACCACAGACGGACTGATATTGCTTTGCTTCTTCATTATCTTTCTCGGATATACCTTTGCCATTGCTTTTCAAGGAAAAAAAGAAGGCGAAGAGGAAGAAGAAATCAAGCAGATGCCCATGTGGCGTTCTATACTATATATAATAGGTGGACTGGCGGCACTGATTGCCGGTGGTAGTTTCTTTGTGGATGGTGCCAGTGGCATTGCACGAAGTCTGGGAGTGAGTGAATCCGTCATCGGACTGACTCTCGTGGCAGGCGGTACGTCTCTGCCTGAGCTTGCCACCTCCATCGTGGCGGCCTTGAAGAAGAACCCGGAAATTGCCATCGGAAACGTAATCGGAAGTAACCTCTTCAACATATTCTTTGTGTTGGGATGCAGCGCCTCCATCACACCGTTGCATCTGACGGGTATCACCAATCTGGACCTGTTGGTATTGGTAGGTTCCAGCATCCTGTTATGGATATTCGGACTGTTCTTTGCTAAGCGGACTATCACGCGCATCGAAGGCAGCATACTGATACTTTGTTACATAGCTTATACAGTGGTACTTATTTACAATTAGTTTTTATCTCCGTCGCGTGGTATTTTAAAGATTATCATGTATCTTTGCCACTTCATTAGACATAAAATTATGGCAATAACAATCAAAAAAGTTTCCACGACTAAAGAATTGAAACGGTTCATCCGCTTCAATTACCGGCTATACAAAGGCAACCCTTACTCCGTTCCCGATCTTTACGACGATATGCTCAACACTTTCAGTAAGAAAAAGAATGCGGCATTTGAGTTCTGCGAAGCAGAGTATTTCTTAGCATACAAAGACAACCAAATAGTAGGACGCGTAGCTGCCATCATCAACCACAAAGCCAATCAAACCTGGGAAAAGAAGAATGTCCGCTTCGGCTGGATTGATTTTATTGACGACCCCGAAGTCTCCGATGCGCTGATTCGCACTGTGGAAGAATGGGGAAAAGAACGTGGGATGACCCATATACAAGGCCCACTGGGGTTCACAGACTTTGACGCAGAGGGCATGCTCATCGAAGGATACGACCAGCTCAGTACTATGGCAACCATCTACAACTATCCTTACTATCCGCAGCACATGGAGCGCATGGGCTTTGAAAAGGATGCCGACTGGGTGGAATTCAAAATCTACATTCCGGATGCCATACCGGAGAAACATAAACGCATCTCCGACCTTATCCAACGAAAATATAATCTCCGAATCAAGAAATATACTTCTTCAAAGAAAATCGCCCGCGAATACGGACAAGCCATCTTTGAGCTGATGAACGAAGCATATAAGCCTCTGTTCGGATACTCGGCCCTGTCACAGCGGCAGATTGACCAGTACGTGAAGATGTATCTGCCCATCATAGACCTGCGCATGGTGCCACTCATCATAGACGAAAACGACCAGTTGGTTGCCGTAGGGATTTCGATGCCATCCCTGTCCGAAGCTTTACAGAAAGCGCACGGGCGGTTATTACCTTTCGGATGGTATTATTTGCTGAAAGCCCTGTTCATGAAACGACGTGCCAAGATGTTGGACTTATTGCTCATTGCCGTGAAGCCGGAGTACCAGAATAAAGGTGTTAACGCATTGTTATTTTCCGATTTAATTCCGGTTTATCAAAAATTAGGTTTTATATTTGCAGAGAGCAACCCTGAACTGGAGCTGAACGGCAAGGTACAAGCGCAATGGGAGTACTTCGAAACCGAACAGCATAAACGGCGCAGGGCGTTTATTAAAGAGATTAATCATTAGTGATTAACGGTTAGTGATTAGTAGTTAACTATCACGCCGCATGGCACTAATCACTAATCACCAATCACTAAACACTATATTAAACTTATGGAAGAAATCAACGGACTGATGCCCGAAGGTAATGTAGAATATACGGAAGACAACATTCGTCATCTTGACGACATGGAGCACATCCGTGTCCGTTCGGGCATGTATATCGGTCGTTTGGGCGACGGTACGCAGAACG
>OGIE01000159.1_pt1 | contig 96689 bp, 65 predicted proteins | sample 1571581 | NCBI WGS metagenome assembly OGIE01 (sample SAMEA2582021, study PRJEB24529) | metagenome | biome: Human gut stool | place: China | collected 2011
TAAGCGAGAGCTGAAAGGTAGAAGGAGTTCATTCGAAAGAGTGGACTCCTTTTTTCATTTATCATGGTTTCACTTTTATCAATAATGAGCTAATGTGCCAATATGCCAATAGAGATAGCAATAAGTTTATATTCATCAAAAGAAGCTATCCCATAATCAAGAGGCTTGGCTATTACAGGTTCATTTGCCGTCAGTTTTAACTGACGGACTGCCGGTTGTCTCTCTTTTGGGGCTTCAGCCACATTTCTTTTAACAGAGAGTGTGTGTTTAAAATGGGACTAAAGTCCAAAGATATAGATCATTTACTAAACCGTCAGTTAAAACTGACGGCAAATAAACTTGTAACTAAGTATGTCTTATTTATGAACGATCTCTTATGCTCGGATAGGTTCTCATTTCTAAAATTGAATCTTTATTCTTCTTCCTTTTTATAATAATGTATCCTATTTTCCGTTCTAATATACATTGAGCATGAATTTTAGATTATGAGCAGTATATATGATTCCCGGCAACGGCTGAAATATCTTTTTATTTTAATTGCCACATTGATTGCGATCGTATCTGTGTTCGTTTCTGATAAACTTGTGAAGAGTTTGGCACAGGAAGAACGCCAGAAGGTTGAGATTTGGGCAGAAGCGCAACGTATGATCGCTTCTGAAACGAATGGGTCGAATATGGCTCTTATCCTGAAAATTCTGGAGAGTAATACGACTATCCCGGTTCTTTGGTGTAATGAAAAGGATAGTGTCATCGCTGAGAAGAATATCGAACTTCCCGAAAAGGAGGTCGACCAGTTTCTCAAAAATAAGGTACGTGAATTAAAGAGTAAGAATCCTCCCATTCTGATCGATATGCAGGATGGAACTTTCCAGTATCTGTATTATGATGATTCCATTATCCTGAAAAGGCTTCTTATTTATCCTTATGCCCAGTTGACAGTTGTATTCATATTTATCCTGATCGCTTTCCTTGCTCTTGCCAGCACGAAGAAAGCCGAACAAAATAAAGTATGGGTCGGACTATCCAAGGAAACAGCCCATCAGCTCGGAACCCCTATATCTTCGCTGATCGCGTGGGTGGAATATCTCCGTACCAAAGAAATAGATCCGTCGTTGCTCAGTGAGATGGAAAAAGACGTGAAGCGTTTGGAGATGATTGCAGAGCGTTTCTCAAAGATCGGATCTAATCCGGACCCAATGCCTGTCAATATCAGTAATTCGATCCGTACGGCTTTAAGTTACATGGAAACGCGCATTTCTTCCAAAGTAAAGATATATACTCATCTTCCGGAAAAACCGGTATTGGTTTTAATGAACGATTCTTTATTTGCCTGGGTGATTGAGAACCTGACAAAAAATGCAGTGGATGCTATGGAAGGACAGGGTGAAATCACTTTCCAGGTAGAAGAACGCGATAAGACGGTACGTATCGACATTACGGATTCAGGTAAAGGCATTCCCAAATCAAAATACAAAACAGTCTTCAATCCGGGCTATACGACCAAGAAACGCGGATGGGGACTCGGGCTGTCTTTGGTTAAGCGTATCATTGAATCTTATCATGGAGGTAAGATATTCGTTAAGAACTCGGAAGTAGGAAAAGGTACGACATTTCGTATAGAGCTTCGGAAATATAGAGGCTAATTCATTCAATAATAAAAAATAACTGTAAAGGTATTGCATTTGTGTTTAGTTTTTTCGTACCTTTGCAAGGTTTTTACACTAAAAGGCTTTGGGAAAATTTAAATTATATAATGTAGATTTGAAAAATCTCGCTCCAGGAGTACACGAATTCGAGTATTTACTGGAGAACAAGTTTTTTGTGGACATTGACGGAGATGAAGTCCAGAAGGGCAAAGTCAAGGTTCACCTGACGGTGAAACGTACGTCAGTGGCTTTTGAAATGAACTTTCAGATTGAAGGTGTAGCAATCGTTCCGTGCGACAGATGTCTGGACGACATGGAGATCCCGGTTGATACCCATAATCGCTTGGTGGTGAAGTTCGGTAAAGAATATGCCGAAGAGAGCGACGAAGTGGTAGTAATACCCGAAGAGGAAGGTGCCATAAATCTGGCATGGTTCCTTTATGAGTTTATTGCATTGGCAGTACCGATGAAGCATGTACATGCTCCGGGCAAATGCAATAAGACTATGTCGACGAAGCTGAAGAAGCACACTGCTAAAAGTACAGATGACGGAGATGATGATTACGAAGAAGAAGAAGTGGACGATATTTCCATGGATGATGACGTAAGCGGTAATTCTGATCCTCGCTGGGATGCCCTGAAAGGTTTAATAGAGAATGATAACAATTAAATAAATTAAAACATGGCACATCCTAAAAGAAGACAAGGTAAGACAAGAACAGCCAAGAGAAGAACTCATGACAAGGCTGTCACTCCAACAATGGCTATTTGCCCGAACTGCGGCGCATGGCATATTTATCACACTGTATGCGGCGAATGCGGCTACTACAGAGGTAAATTAGCTATCGAAAAAGAAGCAGCTGTGTAAGTTTGTCACGAACATAACAGGTTCTGATAAACGAAAGAAATAGCCCTAAAAGTATTTTTAGGGCTAATTTTTTAATTGGGATATAGTCTCTATTATTTTTTAAGTTATGGATAAATTAAATGCGGTTATAACAGGTGTAGGCGGATACGTTCCTGAAGATGTATTGACAAATGAGGATATCTCGAAGTTGGTCGATACGACGGATGAATGGATCATGACACGTGTTGGTATCAAAGAACGCCGAATTTTGAAAGGAGAGGGCGTAGGAACCTCTTACATGGGCATACGTGCTGTGAAGCAACTGCTTGAGAAAACGAATGTAAACCCGGAAGAGATAGAAGTGATTCTGACGGCTACTACGACAGCCGATCATCATTTCCCAACTACCTCTTCAATCATCGCTTACCATACGGGATGCAAGAATGCAATGACTTTCGATTTGCAGGGTGCTTGCGCAGGTTTTCTGTATGGTCTGGAAACAGGTGCAAACTATATTCGTTCGGGACGTTATAAGAAAGTAATTGTTGTTGCCGGTGATAAGATGACATCAATTACTAATTATGAAGATCGTTCGACTTGTCCTTTGTTTGGCGATGCTTGTGGTGCCGTCCTACTGGAACCGACAACGGAAGATGTCGGTGTTATCGATACGATCTTGCGTACGGATGGTACAGGCTATTCTCACCTGATTATGAAATCGGGTGGCTCGGCATATCCTTCCAGCCATGAAACTGTTGATAATCGTGAACATTTCGTTTTCCAGGATGGTAAATATGTATTTAAGTATGCTGTTTCTTATATGGCCGATGTGGCTGCTGAGATAGCAGAGAAAAATAACTTGACTCACGACGATATTACATGGATCGTACCTCATCAGGCCAATTTGCGCATCATCGATGCAACTGCAAAACGCTTGGGTGTGGATATGGAGAAGGTAATGATCAATATCCAGAAATACGGTAATACAAGTGCCGGAACAATTCCTATCTGCCTTTGGGAGTGGGAAGACAGGCTGAAGAAAGGGGATAACCTGATCCTGGCTGCATTCGGTGCCGGTTTTACCTGGGGTGCAATTTATCTTAAATGGGGTTATAATGGAAAACAAGCATAAGTCCGGCTTTGTTAATATTGTCGGTAATCCTAATGTAGGGAAGTCTACGCTGATGAACCGTCTGGTGGGGGAACGTATCTCCATCATCACATCGAAGGCTCAGACTACCCGCCATCGTATCATGGGGATTGTGAATACCGACGATATGCAGATCGTGTATTCAGACACGCCGGGAGTCCTGCATCCAAACTATAAGTTGCAGGAATCTATGCTGAATTTTTCGGAGTCGGCGCTAGGTGATGCCGACGTGTTACTCTATGTGACCGATGTCGTTGAGACAATCGATAAAAATGAAGAGTTTCTTCAACGGGTAAAAACGGTAGAATGTCCGGTCCTGTTGCTGATCAATAAGATCGATACAAGTAATCAGGCCGAACTGGAAAAGCTGGTCGCCCATTGGAAAGAGATACTTCCGAAGGCAGAGATCATTCCGATCTCAGCGCTTTCGAACTTCAATATTGATTATGTGAAGCAACGGGTGGAGACTTTGATGCCCGAATCTCCCCCTTATTTTGAAAAAGACGCACTTACCGATAAACCGGCCCGCTTCTTTGTGACGGAGATCATTCGCGAGAAGATACTCCTGTACTATCAGAAGGAGATTCCGTATGCGGTGGAAGTCGTTGTAGAGCTGTTTAAGGAAGAAGAAGAAATGATTCACATCAAAGCGCTCATCATTGTGGAACGGGATTCCCAGAAAGGGATTATCATCGGGCATAAGGGACAGGCTCTGAAAAAGGTCGGAGCGATGGCCCGCAAGGATATTGAACGTTTCTTTGATAAGAAGGTATTCCTGGAAATGTTTGTCAAGGTAGAAAAAGACTGGCGTAACAGGGATAACATTCTGAAGAATTTTGGTTATCAGCTGGATTAATAACAGCGTACAGAAAGGAAATTTATGGGAAATATTGTAGCAATCGTTGGTAGGCCCAACGTAGGAAAGTCCACCCTGTTCAACCGTCTGACACAATCGCGTCAGGCTATCGTGAACGATGAAGCAGGGACTACCCGCGACCGTCAATACGGTAAAGTGGACTGGACCGGTAAAGAGTTTTCGCTGGTAGATACAGGCGGATGGGTAATTAACTCGGATGACGTTTTTGAAGAAGAGATAAACAAACAGGTACAGGTCGCACTCGATGAAGCAGATGTGATCTTGTTTGTCGTAGATGTATTGAACGGTATTACCGACCTGGATATTGAAGTGGCTAAGATTCTGCGCCGCAACAAGAAGCCGGTTATTGTTGTTGCTAATAAGGCAGACAATTTTGAGATGCACGCTGCTTCTGCGGAGTTCTATTCATTCGGTTTGGGTGATCCTTTCTGTGTATCGGCTATCAACGGTTCCAACTCGGGCGACCTGTTGGATAAGATCATTGAAACGCTTCCTGAAGACAAACCGGAGGAATTAGAAGAAGAACTGCCCCGTATTGCCATCATCGGCCGTCCGAATGCCGGCAAGTCTTCCCTAATCAATGCGTTTATCGGCGAAGAGCGTCATATCGTAACGGATATTGCCGGTACGACCCGCGATTCGATCTATACGAAATACAATAAATTCGGCCTGAATTTCTATTTGGTAGATACAGCCGGTATCCGTAAGAAAGGAAAAGTGAACGAAGATCTGGAATATTATTCTGTGATCCGTTCGATCCGTGCTATTGAAAATTCCGATGTTTGTATCTTGATGGTGGATGCCACCCGTGGTATCGAGAGTCAGGATCTGAATATATTTTCTTTGGTGCAGAAGAATAAAAAGGGTTTGGTTGTCTGTGTAAACAAATGGGATCTGGTGGAAGATAAGAGCCAGCAGGTGATCGACAGTTATACGAATGCCATTCGTGAACGTTTGGCTCCGTTTACCGATTTCCCTATTCTGTTTATCTCGGCGTTGACCAAGCAGCGTATCCTGAAAGTGTTGGAAACGGCTAAAGAAGTCTACGACAACCGCCAGAAACGTATTCCTACAGCGAAATTGAATGAGGTCATGTTGCCGATCATCGAGAACTATCCGCCTCCTGCATGGAAAGGAAAGTATATCAAGATCAAATATATTACCCAATTGCCTGCCGGATCTGTTCCTTCGTTTGTTTTCTTTGCCAACCTGCCGCAATGGATCAAGGAACCTTATAAACGCTTCCTGGAGAACAAGATACGGGATAACTGGGATTTCACCGGGACACCGATCAATATTTTCATTCGTGAGAAATAAGAAATAAAGGGGACTATCCGATTTTGGACAGTCCCTTTTTATTTGGTTGAAAATCATGTCATGTTTATTTTTTTACATCGTTCCAACCACTGAGTTTGCCTAAGGTTCTACTCTCCAGATGTTTAACTTTATTGTTGGGAGTTCCTGAATAAATGGTCTGCTGATGTGTTTCTCTTTCGTCATTCTGTAGGATAATATACTCTGTATTTGTTTTGGTTGTAAAAGATATAACATCTCCGGATTCTATCTTAAATTTTACTTTGTTCTGATTATCAGTTTGCCGGATAATGATATTTTTGTTACCGGACCAGGGATTTTGGATTCTACAAATATTCCCTTTTAAACTTTTTATCCCTATTTGGCTAACCTGAGCTTGCTCGTCTCTTTCAGACGATACAATAAATGCTCCTCTGGCAAGCAATGTAAAAGCAATTCTAGTCGTGTCCCAGGCTGTAGGTATAGCAGGAAATACTCTGATTTTATTTTCGTTGCTTTGTAACATCATTTCATTTATAGCTGTTCCATAATTACTAATCGCTTCCATTCCACATTGGAAAAATGCCTGGGAGCGTATTGTATATTTATGGTCCAACAGGTCATGAATCGATTTAAGATCATAAATGTTATCTGGATAACCAGTCACGTTATGCATCAATCCCTGAGGATACATTTGATGAATATTGACCCCATTTATCAGATATTGTAAAGCTTCGTTTCCCAACCCCATTCGGGCTGCAATTTCCGGAACTGGATAGTGGGCATTAGCTTCATCCTTTGATTTTACCAAATTGATTACAGCTTTTCCTAAACGAGAGTCTTTATCATCAATGCCGATCAACCCGGTGGGGAATGCAACAGAGCCGCCGCTAGCCCAGCTCCAGGGTGAATAACGTTTTTCTGTGTAATATTCTTCTGCAGGGGCTACCATTTCTTCATCTGTCCCAAATGGCTGATACGATCTTTTCCATAAATGATCCACTACATGATTCCATTTAGTTCTTTTATCTTTGTCGGTATGTAGCAGAGAGGAGGCCTCTATACAGTTATTAAAGAGTTGTTCAATGCAGTTCCTGTCGCTGATTGTATTCTTTACATGGTCGATTGGTGCTGATTCATACAAGGAAGACAGAAGATAGTATTCTTTTTTATCTTCATCCCACTGTAATTTGTCAAGATAAAAATTTGCAGCCTTTTTCATGAAGACGTAGGCTTTGTTCTTTAAAAACTCTTTGTCTCCGGTAAAAGTATAATAGTCCCAAAAGAGAGAGGCTATTTGTGAAGCTGGGGTAAAATTGTTTTTCATATTATTCCAGTCTTTACTTATTTGCTCTCCTGTGAAGCTGTGGGCTTCGGTTATGAGTAAAGCATCATTCGGGGCATTTTTCTCTTTTGCCAAAGCTTCTCCGAACGGGATCATTTGAAAATAAGTGTTCAAGTAGGGGAGCATTAATTGACAATCGTTTTGAGCACATAATCCCCAATACTGTTGTTGGGTATTCCAATGATGGGGAGTAACCCAGTTTAATACATCTCGGTTCCAACGCCACAATCCACCGTTGAAAGCGACGGGAAATTTTCCTTGAGAGCCGGCAGCCATTAGGTATCTGCGTAAATAATAGATATTTTCAAGGTAATCGTTACCCAGCTTGACAAAAGAGTTTGACCAAAAATTTCTATACCAACTATTTTTTTCTTCTTTTAGCTTTTCAATGCCGTCTATCTCTGCTTCGTCAAGCAATCTTTTGGCTGCCTCTGTTGGGTGTGGATTTTCCTGTTTTGTAACTACACTTATAAGAATAGTGAATTTGTTTTTTTCGGTTTTTAGCTCGCTCCTGCGTGAATTGATTATGGTTGGTGAGGTCATTTCTTTAATAATTCTGCAAGCAACAGTAAAATCCAATCCTTCTCCTGTCTCTTCTATGATCATATCACGGTTGTTAATAGATGACTGTGTTTTACCGAGTCCGACTGCCGGATCATTCGGAAACCATCCACCGTACCAACCGGCAAAGGAACGGCTTCCTAATCGTTCTAGTGAAATTGTTGTAATCAGACTATCTCCTAAAAGACGATTATCAGGTAAATTTTCACATTCTAAAATCCAAATGTTTTTACTGTGGGCCAGCCATGTCTTAATATTTGTCGATGAATAAGCTGTTACAGCTTTATAGCTGGCTTCACCGTTTTGCAACGTTAGTCTGCCTTCGAAGTTTTTGAGATGAATCCAACTAAAAACAGGAATACCGAAATCGATTTTTAAACGTGCTGCATGTTTGAGAATCGAAGTATTTCCTTCGTCAGGACTTAATGCAGTCCATAAATCATTCTTGTTGATCTGTAATTCGATACCATTATCGTTATTCCAGATCATGCCTCCGATATTTCCATTCCCCATGGGAAAACCTTCGGCTTCAAGTTGGGTAGGGGAAAAGTAAACAATATCGTGTTTCTGAAGATAATTTTCATCTACGATAAAAGGAGAAGATGCCAATTTCAGATATTCATACTTTGCCCCTTCCTGAGCATTGGAAAATAAGCTCATTAATATAAAAAGAAGTAGGATAATTTTTTTCATATACAGAATTATAGTTTATTTCTCGCAAAAAGTAATATTGCTTGTACTACATATTTTTAATTTCATTCAGTTTCCTGCTGAAAAAACTTTTGTTTCATTGGCAGGAAACTGTTTTGGCACAATGAGACAAATGTCATCAGTGTTCTGATTCTTTTTGGGGCTTGCTTACTTTTACGTAGTCCACCTCCATTATAGCTGGTAAATTCGCATCATCCACTGCTCCAGCCCACGAACCGGTATCTCCTAAAGACATATTTAAGATCAGATAGAAAGCCGATTTTTCACTAAATGGCCATTGCATAACTTCACTTTCATTGGGTAGTCGAAGATTTGGGTAACGTAGAGTTTCTACTCCGTTGACATAAAAAATGATCTCGTCAGCATTCCATTCCATACCGTAAAGATTATAATTTTCATAATCGCAAACTACATTGGTTGTATTTATAGGATCTTTAATTTCCAAATTGAAAGTATAATTGGAATGTACTGTTTGATGAATACAATTTTCCTGTTTTACATGTTCCATTATATCTATTTCTCCACTGATAGGATTGGTATTTATACCGGAAGGCGGATAGATAGGTTTTTCCGGCATCATCCAAATGGCCGGAAAGTTTCCGTCCGGATGGCGCGTAACACGTGCGCGAATTTCTACTTTACCAAAAGTAAAACAGAATTTACCGAGCGTTTGTACACGGCCTAATTTATAGATGTTACCGTCTATGTCTGCTTTTAAGACCAGATTGCCATTCTCTGCGTAACAATAATCGTTACTTTCCACCCATTTGTTGATAGCTTCACCTTTTTTCCTTTCAAAATAAAACGGAACCCATTTTTTTCTATCGAGAGGACCGTCTGTATCAAAGTCGTCATAGAAAATAATATCTCCCGATTCTTCCTTATAATCGGGGAGTTCGATAGTATATATGGTTTCCGTTCCATTTTTCGTTGTTACAGTTACTTCCTGTTTTTGTTTCCACTTTCCTAAAAAAGTGTTGGGATCGGGGGATATGGTAGCTTCGTCGTTTACCAATGTGTATTCCACATCTGTGATTACATAAGGATTTTCAATAGAACCAATAGTTACTTTACGAGTTTCTTGGTCTATACTGCCATGGTAACGGATGGTACCGACTTTTACTGCAAAAGAGGTTAAAGGTGGGAGAGGTACATTATTCAATTCATTATCATTGTTGCTGGAACAATTTGTACTCAACAAACAAAAGCTTATTAATATCAGTAAAATGTTAATATGTTTATACATGATAATTATGGTATTTAATAGACATTATATCGAATAAGATTTTATGATGCTGAAAATCCGCAAACCTGTTCCTTATTCAATATAAACTATAATGTTTATTGTTTTATATACTATTTTATAATTGGTACTTATACGAATCAGTAGTTAAATATATCCGCCTTTTCGTCTTATAACTCTGTCGGTTATCTTATTGAAATATTGCAGATTGTATTAGTTAGTAATTTTGGTAGAAATAACCATTTCTACTGCTTATATTAATTAATAACTTGCTTTGACCTCCATTTAATGGTTCGCAGGAAACAGATACAGTTTCTTCTGCGCCTTTCTTCATTACAGGTATCTGCCCACGGATGAGTTTATCAGCAATAACCTTGTGTTCAGAATTATAAACACATATCCAAGGGACTGAAAAGGGGATTGCTAGATATTCGCCAGGCTGTAATACCATCGGTATTTCGATGAGTTGATCGCCGAATTGAACTTTTATGTTCTTAACTCCGGAAGGGGCATTACAGGGTACACGTGCCACAAATTGGAAATGTTGCCCTTCACATGTCATTTTCCATTGAGAAGGAGTTGTACCTTTTGTATGAATCAGATCGTCAGAGAGAATAACTTCATCACAAGTGCCCGGGTTATGTGTCCAAAACCAGCTGATGCTACAAGGCGCTATTGTCTCCTTACCACCACTTATTGGACGAAGGTTAAATACAGAAGAAGAGAGCTGCTTAAAATTTGGACTCTGCCAAAACTTGCCAAACATAAGATGCCATTTTCCATCACTCTCTTTTTTCAATGAGTATTCAACATCGGCCTGCCGTAATAACATTTTCTGCTCTTTGGTAAATATCTTTTCATCGCGTGCGTCTGTCCACAATGCAGATTGTTCAATGATACGTTTACGGTTAGGATTTTTGGCAAATTTATTCAAATCCAATTGAAAATCTACTCCAGAATTCCATCCGGTAGAGATTCCCATGGCCCATTCTATATCCTCAACCGAAGCATTATCCGGATAGTATTGTCCCATCTTTTTGGGGATAAGATTCTTTCCCAATTGTATTTGTCGGCAGATGCGATAGTCGAGCATTGAGCCGCGCATACCCCTCTTCAAGTCCCATTCCCCCCAGCTCATATGAGAGAGCATGTGCCAGGTGTATTGAGTTATGTTAGAACCAGTGATCAATGTCTCATGTTTTGCTTTCCGGCAAATATCATAATAGTTTTTCAAGAATGTATTACCACCATAACAACCATATCCCAACTCCAGACAACTTTCAAACCCATCAACAACAAAGTTTTCCGCACCTGTTTGCAGAGTCCGTTTCGCCAATGTTGTAGATACTTCGTTGCTCAAGTTTAATGTGCCGGGGTAAAAGTTATGATAACCAGATACATACATTAGTATAGCTTTACTTTGTTTCGTATGATTGGTTATTGCTGTATGGAATGTACCACGTTGGCATTTGTCTGTCACTATATGTGTGCCATCTTCAGTAAAGCTCTTGAACTCTATTATTTCGTTGTCAACCCTTACCACCTTATTGGCTGCAGCATTTAAAGTGGCGATCAATTCATCGCTTTTTTGGAATGTCATAACCGTATCGTCTTTGTTGAAATCTTTGGCTAATACAGCTTGGACTTTCCAAGTCTGAAGACGGTGGTCTGGAATAGGGGCTATATAAGGCTCACGTTCGTTCATCGGTTTCAAGAAAGATGTCAAAGTATAGACAGTTGTTGTTAGTCCTTTCGTTTTGGCTTTCTCTCCATCTCTTTTGACAGCCTCAATACCACTGGGGTATGAACTTTTATCGATGTCGAAATGTCCCCAATTAGCGAAGAATCCATTCGGGCGGCAGATAATACGGGCTTTCATTTGCGATGCAATCTCCAAGAAGTCTTCGAACGTATCCTCTGTGTAGTAACCCCATAGGCAGAATTTCTGTCCCTCTTTTGTGCGCTTATTCCATTCTCCGTGAAACATGGGATGTGGTAGGTGTTCTGCCAGCTCAATCTTCTCGATCTGTGCCAATTCGTTATCTTTGCCCGAATTCGATCCATATAGTGCCACTGCAGATCCTTTAACGGTTACATTATGAAGAGGCTCGGCATGACGGAGTGTTTCGTTGTTATTATGACCATGATAAAATCTGTCGCGTGTGTAATCGCGAGATACTAGGTGTAGTGATGATCCATCATTGGTATATGATGCTACTTCTGTCATATGACTGTCTGCGTCAGTGTTAGGTTCTAGCCCCATTAAACCGATAGTAAAATTATCGCTACGGGTCATTCCCAACCAGTGAGCCGTAAGCCCCATCATGGTCGTATGGTAAGGGCCCCAATTGACTTGGCTTACAATTCCTTTGGGGGCTACATTTATTATCTCCATTCGAATATAGTCTGACTTCTCTGCAAGGCTGACAGTAATTTCAATTTCTTTTTCATATCTTAAACAGATTACGGACTTTCCATTCCCTCTTTTTAGTACTTCTGCTGAAAGTGGAGGCATAACCTCTCCATCTCTGTTTTGCTCGTTATAGATCTGGCATGTAAGCAAGTAACTATCTTTGGATGGAGAGATATAGTTTACCTTATGAACAATATCTTCCAAACAGATAATATGTCCATTGTTGTCTAATTCCAGCCGGAGGTTGTTGGTTTGATGTTTAATCAATATATCCGACGCACTGGCTGCAAATATTCCTATATAAAGAAATATCACTATAAAATATACATCTTTTGATATTTTCATATGTAAATATATTTAGATATTAACCATTAGATTTTATATCGGATAAGGAGTGTGCTTTTTTATTTTCAATATTTTAAAGCCTTATTTGATATAGTATAGCATTAATCTATAAATCCTTAATTCTGTACTAAATAGAACTAAGGATTTATGTGAAATTAAAGTGTTTTTTATTCGTAGGGTTCGTAATCTATCGATTTAACGATCAGATAATCTCCTTCTGCAGCTTCTGGATATTGGATATACATACCATATCCGTTGGGGAATTTATCGGGTACTAAAGTAAAAGGATTGACACCTCCGCCAATGGACACTTTTTCGAGGCCGTTGATAAGTAAACGATAGCGAAGTTTAGCATTGTCAGCCGGATCATCTTCAATAAAAATCTCAACTTTTTTAACAGCTTTCAGCTCTTCTTCCCTAAAAGTCACAGCTTGTTCGTTTCCTTCCCATGTACCGTCCGGACGTACAATGTTGCGTGTAGTGAAACTTCCGTTACAAGTCATTTTGTAATTGTAGAAGGAGGCATATCCATCTATACGGTCCCCATCCATATTAAATAATAGCTGACTTCCGTCACTCAAATTTACTTCTTCAAACTCGAAAGTTAAATGACATTTTTTGTAGTTGTATATTGCTTGAATGGTTGTACCGCCTTGGTTGGCACTTGTTATCTTTATATTCCCATTTTCATCGGGTAGTGCACCATTAGGGAACATATACAATATGTTTTGTGTTAATTCAATATCGATATCCTTAGATCCTTCCATCGGCTCTTTTGTTGTCAAGGTAACAATACCTTTTCGCGGAATAAACAATTTGTTATTTTTCAACATCAAACTTACTTCATTATTGTTTATTTGGGTGGCAGTGATCCATTCTTTATATTCTGGTGCAATGGATACTTGCCAATCGATGTCTGTATTCAGCTTAATTATCTTTTCTGTTGCCCATCCATCTAAATCTATTTTATTTTCATTCGGATTTTCGAGATCTAAAAAATGTCCATCTTGATGCACTGTGAACTCTTGAAGATAAGTGTCGGTCTTTATTGTTATTTTTCCGTCACGAGCAAAGCCATTATTAGGAGTGAAGGTTACGGTAAAAGTTTCCGCTTCTCCGTTTTCATTCCCGTTTCCGGATACTTTATCTATAGAAAGAAACGTATCTTCCGTCTCTATTTTCCAAACTTTGTTAGCAATGATTTTGAAAGTCGCCTTTCCTCCTTTACTAGGGATTTCTTCTTCAAAAGCTTCTACTACAAATTCGTCGCGTCCGGCTTGGACGATTTCAATTGTCTGTTTCTCCTCGATACCTTTGCCCGATATAGTTAAATTAGCCTTACGATTTTTCCATTCATTATTTTTTTCCAGCATGACAGAAATGGAGGTGACTAATGAACTGGTTGAACTTTCGGTCGGAGTCACTGTACACCATGTTTGGTCGCTTTTAATATCCCATGGTGTATTTGAATTAATATTAAATTCTATGGAAGTTGAAGTTGGAGAAACTATATAGCTCTCCTTGGCATCCGTCTCTACTTTAGGTGCCATCTCCGGCTGAGAATCAATAGAATTCTCTTGACATGCGCTCAAATTAAATAAGCAAAGTGCAACAGTAAGTTGCAGTAATATATTCTTGTATATCATAACTTTATATTTTACAATGAATTAGATTTAAATGTAATACATCTTTCATATAGTATTTATTGATGATTTTTCAGCGAAAGCTCCTCATTGATTGCTTTCAGTAGTTTTTTATTTCCGTTTTCCGCATCGTAAAACAATTGCCAGATCATCACTCCACCTAACTTTTCGTCAATAACATATCGGCATTTTTTACGAATGGTTGTTTCTCCGTTAAAATAAGTACGTCCAATAATATCGTCGTTCAATGTAATCTTTCCTGCATGATCAGACAATATCTGTTCATAAGTGAAACTCATAACGTTTTCTTTGTCCCATGACCATCCGTAAAAAGGAAGACCAATCACTAATTTTTTATGGGGAACTTTTAAAGTTTTTGTCCAAGTCTTCACTCCGTCTACCATTTGTTGAAAAGGAGCGTGAGGTCCTTCTTGTGCCCAAGGTCCTGTGGCATCATAAGCCATCATATTGATAAAATCAAAATATTTGTGCCACTTGTCCGTGTACCCTCCCTCTTTTGTCGGATTAAAACAGGGAACCGCACAGGTTTGTAACATTTTTCGACTTTTCACCTTATGTATTTCTTTTGCAAATAGAACTAATTCGGGACAAATATGATCATACAGCTCATAATCCAAATCGAAGCCATCTAAGTTGTTCGCTTTTACGTAGTCGATTATATTCTGAGCCAGTTTTTTCCGGACCAGCGGATTCTTTACGGCCTTGTAAAAACCATCCCCGTCACTTTGTAAAGAGATCAATACTTTTACATTGTTCTGATGTGCTGTTTCTGTAATTTCAGGCAAACGCTGTTTTATACCATCGTCTTTCAATTCTCCGTTTGGACCGATAAGCATAAATGCTACATTCAAGTGAGTAAGGTAATCCCAACGAAGATCTGAAAATTTTTGGTCGAATTTATTGTCGTCCATGATATAACCTACCACACGAGGATTTGAAGCGTAAATACACAAGGTGTTAAAAATTAAAACGATGATTGTTACTATTTTTTTTATCATTTTTATTTTCTTTAAAAGAGGGTATATCAAATAAAAATTATGATATTGTTTGATATGCCCTCTGTTTACTAAATCAATTATTTTTACGGTCTGTTATTCACCCCAATCAACAGGAGGTGTGTATTCGTACCAGTCATATTTGGCACTGCCTGCCATATTACCAAAGTAAACGGTAAAACTGGTATTATACAATGTTTCTATCGTGCTGGAGCAGATTGCTTCACCGTCAAGATACCATGTACAATAGAAATATTTGCCACTAGTCTCATCCAAGTTCATATCAAGGGCTATGGTATGCGGTTTCTTCATGTCATAGGGTTTATTGTCAATACCGGGTCCCCATGGATTGGAACTGATTTGAGTAGAACCTCCTCCTATATGATAACGGATTTCATGTCCATCGTCCGTCACAAACCACAATGACGGGTTGGAATCTTCAGAAGTTTCCATGATATTAAAGGTGTAAAGGCCCGGACGGAAACCACTTCTTACCAAACGAGCAGCACCCGGTCCGAGATGTGCATCGCCATCGAATACGACTTTACCTGGTCTACCGCCTTCGACTGACCATAAACCAAGCTCTGAATCGGTAAATTCATAACGTGTGGTTCTGGGTTTGTAACCTTGCTTTAAAGTTATGACTTTTGTGACAGGTTGAATGCCTTCAGTAGCTTTCGTTTCCAGAACAATAAGAGAAGAACGTGTTTCCCCTCCCGGATTCTCATTGAATGTAATGGAGATTTCACCGTTACCGTCGAATGAGGTATTTTCCAATTGGAACCAAACATCATCTTCGTTATCTTTTTTCACTGTCCATTCTCCATTGCTTTCTACAGGGATCTTCAGCGTTTGTTTTTGATAGAATACCTTGAAAAGTTCCTTCGCTGGTAATAAAACGACACCTTCCTGAGTAACATCCACTGTTCCGCATTCTACTTCATGACGGTCATACACCGTAATTTGTCCCGAACGTTTTTCACCTGTGTTCTTTGTGCAATGTACGGTCACTTCTCCATTTAACTTTCCTGTATTCCCCTTTGTAATAGAAATCCATTCTTCTCCTTCGGTTACCTTGGCACTCCAATCTTGATTAGAAATTATGTTAAATGTACGTTCGCTACTTTCGAGCGGAAGCACAAAGTTTTCAGTGTTTTCCAAATTCAGGAAAGCGGTACCCTTTTGGGTAATGACAAAGCGCTTGCCTATCCGGAAATCACTTTTAATAGTAATGGTATCTATACGGTCATCCAGATCCGTATTGTCTTCGCAAAGGATGGAAACTGTGGTGGTCTCTCCCGGATCACCGTGGTCTGGGGTGATACTATGCCAATTTTGGCTGCCAAATACCTCCCAAGGATCGGATGACTTTACCTGAATTTCTATTTTCTGGGCATTCGTTGCATCTACGAGATAAGGTTCATCAACCTTATAACGCAAATCAACATATTTCAATGTCTCTTCGTTATCACAACTTATAAATACCCCTAAAGTTGTAAAAAGTAATGTTGTGAATAGAATACCATATTTAATATTTAATTTTTGCATAATAAATACTTATTAATTTGTAATACAAATATTTTTATCACCAACCTGGATTCTGAGGTAAGAGATTGGTGTTTTTATACAATTCTGATTTAGAAATGGGATACAAATACATTCGGTCATTCCAGAATCTTGATTCATAAATTACTTTCTTGTATGATTTTGTTCCTGACTCATTTTTGGTAATGGATACTCCATACAATTCTTTTTGAGTTTCCGGTCCCATTTTCCAACGACGGATATCCCAAAAACGATGGTCTTCAAATGCGAATTCTACGCGCCATTCATTACGTAACTTGATCAAAAATTCTTCTTTACCACAAGGTTGGATAGCTGGCATACCTGCATTGCTACGAACTTGATTGATTGCCCATAATGCAGAATATTTATATGTACCATCTGTATATCCAGGGTCGTCAAATGCTTCAACCATGGATTCTGCATAAGTAAGTAAGGTCTCTGCATAACGATAAATTACCCAGTGATGTTTTTTCATTACTTCATTATCACGTACAAAATTAGCTTCTTCTTGAATGTATTTTTTCAAAAAATAGCCGGTTACTGAACCTCCGGCAGATCTTTCCAGGTCATCTTTTCCTCCTGTAAAAAGCTCTATTGTTTCGCCTTTGAATTCATCGCCATCAGCAATGAGAGTTCTAGCCATGCGAGGATCACGATTCTTGTAAGGATGGAGCGGATCGAATTGAGGATCTGCAGATTCATAACCTGTGCTGGTTAATGTGACGGAGTAACCATTAATGGTTTCGAAAGCGGAAGCCAGGTTTTCTGAAGGGAAAGTGGAAGAAGTCAAAAAGCCTCTTCTGCCTTCAGTGAATCGAATGGGGAAATTGTTTAATTCAAAACTGAAATCATCACCATTCATACGACAAAGCACCAATTCTTTCGATACATTATTATTGACAACAGCATCCTTGTCTAATTGGTAGAGCTCGGTATTTATTAAATCTAATGCGGCTTTAGCAGATCGTTCCCATTTTTTCTTGTCCATGGATGGGTTGTGTAACTTACTGGACGCATAAAGGAGCGCTTTAGATTTCAATGCCATGGCGAAACCTTTGGTAACCCTGCCTGTTTCACTGCCTAGCACATTATGATAAGTTTCTGGCAGTTCGGGGGCACAAGCATCACACTCGTTAGTAATAAATTCTATAACGTCGTCGAACTTTGTTTTTGTTACAGTATTGGCTTCGTCCATTCCTAATACGGTTAACGGCATGGCAATATCTCCATATCTGCGAGCCAACTCAAAAAAGTAAAAAGCTCTCAACACTCTTGCTTCATAAGGAAAATATTTCAATTGATCCATCCATTGTTTATACGATCCGTTATATTGATAATCCGAAAAGTCCACATTTTCTATTTCAACCAGAAATCCATTTGCTGCACGAATTGCGTTATAAAGTCCCCAAGCGTTGTCATGTGTATTTAATGAAGACCAGTTTCCATTGTTGAAATCCTGTACAGCTGCACCTATATAAGCATATTCTGCATCATCCGAAGCACAGTCACGCATAGCTCCATCCAAGCTGCCAAAATCTTGTGGCATATAAGAATAAATATGGGTTAACATCGACTTGGTATTATCGAAGTAGCGATAAATATCCTCTTTGGTTCTCAGTCCACTGGTTTCATCGAAATCCAGATAATTACATGAGGAGACCAAGGAGAATGAGATCGCTAGAAATAAATATTTTGCTTTCATATTTATGTGAATTTATAAGTATTAAAAATTAAACTTTACACCTGTCCAATAGGCTGTAACAGATGGGTATCCGGCACCCAACATTTCAGGGTCGGCAAAATCGATTTTGTCAATCGAGAACAAGTCGCTGCCTTGTACGAATACTTTCAGGTCTGCCAGGCGAATCTTTGATTTAGGAATCGTATAACTGATCATCAAGTTTCTTAATTTCAGGAATGAACCATCGCGATACCACATAGAACTACTACGGTAATTATTCGCATTGGCTTGTGTGGTAAGCCGAGGCATTGTCGCGTTTTCAGAATTGGCAGTCCAGGGTATTTCCCTATCCAGGAAAGTTTGAGAAATGTTTCCATTGTTAACCAATGGTCGATACAACGGGCTGTTTAACAAATTCACCGTTACACCTCTTCTACCTTGTAAGTCTGCGGAAATCTCGAAATTCTTATAAGAAAGTTTAATATTCAAACCAAAATAAAAACGTGGTGATCCCGTATCATACATACGAACCACATCTTTATCATCGATTTTATTATCTCCATTCTGGTCTTTGTACTTAATATCGCCGGGACGAACTTCTGAAAAAGTCTGATGTGGACTGTTATTGATCTCTGTTTGGTCTTTGAAGAAACCTAGCGCTTCCAAACCATAGCTTTGACCGATTCTATCGCCCATGTGATATAAATAATCAAACTCTTCAAACGCTTGGTTTTCATTAATCACCTCGCTATTTAGACAAGAAACGTTTGCGATGATTCCATAGCCGAAATCACCTATTTGATCCTGCCAACCTAATGACAGGTCTGCGCCTTTATACTTATATATTCCGGCATTGATTTGGTTCATGCCAATACCGATGATGGATGATATGGAGTTGGAGGCAGATACCAGTATATCACTTCTTTTTTCATAGAATAAATCACCGGAAAAATTTAGTCGGTTATTGAAAACAGCAAGGTCAATACCTAATGTGGCCTTTTCAGATTTCTCGACTGTAAGGTTTTCCACAGGAAGAGTACCTTCGGCAGATCCCCCTTGACCACCTACGCCATCACCGAATGCGTAAGAGCCACCTCCACCGTAAGATTGGCGGAACAATTCATGTCCAATACTTCCATCCCATCCTGAGAGACCATAAGAAGCCCTAACTTTTAGCAAGTTTAAGAAATCAATCTCTTTTAAAAAACTTTCGTTAGATGCTACCCACGCAGCTGATACTGCCGGATAAGACCTGTATTGATCATTAGGTGGTAGAACTGCACTTCCGGAATAACTGAATGCTCCGTTTACAATATAACGGTCCTTGTAATTATAAGTTGCGGTTGCCATTATGGATTGGCGCTTATGTGAATTGTTTCGACCGTTTCTGGTGAAAGCTTGCTGGTCATATAAAAGTGCGCCACTTACCCTATGTGCTCCGGCAAACAGACGTTCGTATCCTATTTTGGCCTGTAAATCAGTTCTCATATAGAGACTGGAGAATCCGGAAGGATGCGATAGCGTTTCTGAATCCTTACCATATATAACAGGGGCGGTAGTCAAAACACCTTCATTAGTAAATTGAGGCCGGAGATCCATGTAACGATATTCTTTTGATGTTCCATCATACATGGCTCCACTATTGTCAAATGAAATAGCAATAGAAGCCTTAAGGCCTGGAGTCAGCATATCCAGGTCTTGAGTGAGGTTCAAATCGGCCAGTAATGTACCATATGTACTTGCCGAGTTTCCTGAGTCGAAAAGCATACCGACCGGGTTATTTTTCCATATATCGGTACCACCGTATATTCCTCCCTCATGCTTAACCGGGAATGCGGCCGACGGAGTGCCGTAAATAGCAGAAATCACACCTCCACAGGCAGCAGCTTGATTAACTTCCTGCAATTTACCATACAATCCCAGTTTCATATGAGTTGTATTGGTAATTTCAGCTAAAATATTGGTGCGCAAATTGGGGCGAGTACCGGTAGGCTTAAATGTAAAGATTGTCTTCATTGGAATGATTATACATGGCTTGATCTCTAAAATACTCTACGGTTGTAAAATATTTAACGCGCTGGTTCCCGCCGGTGAATGTCAAATCCAGCCGATGATTGGAACCAGTATTGTTCATCGCCTCATTCCACCAGTCTACATTTGGAAATTCGTTAGGATAAGAACCGTTTTTAAAAGCATCCAATGCGTATTGATTATACCGTTCTTCAAGCCCGTCATTTTTTAATGCCGTATTTACGTTTTGTGCATAAGTATAAGCATCTGCAAATCGGGGTTTTCTGAATGCATGATTGATACCAAACTGATATCCTACTTTTACATTCAGTTTACTTTCTTTCCCCTGTTTTGTAGTCACAAGTATTACGCCATTAGCTCCTCTCACACCATAAAGAGTTGCTGCCAAGGCATCTTTTAACACTGCAACCGATTCGATCTCGGTTGTCAACAAATCTTTTATGTCGCGTGGAAATCCGTCGACCAATACAAGTGGAGCATGGCCATGAAGGCTTAATCCTGAAAAATTATCGGCAGAAGTACCAGAACCTTGCGATACATTAAGTCCGGCAATTTTCCCATACAAAGCTTTTGCGATATCAGTTTGTGGTGCATTTTCAAACACCTCTTTTCCAACACCGGATACGGAAAATGCGCTCGTTTTTTGAGGCACAGATATTTCATAGCCGATATTTAAAGAATCAGCGAACTGATTATTAAATGGCTTGTCGGTTTGTTGGGCGAAAGCCGCACATCCTAAGCCATTGAGTAATATAGTTATAATATATTTTTTCATGTTTTTTCTCAATATTAAATTAATCCATTACCAACCCGGATTTTGAGTCATTCCATAATTTTTATTCACTTCTTTCTGTGGAATAGGAGCGAGATACCATTTCGTATCCCATTTCGTATTCCAGTTGCGGGTTTCCAGCAAGAATGGTTCATAAGTATATCCTGTAGGATGATATACATCGGATCCAAGTCCTTTGGTACGCAATCCATATAAAGGTTTACGGAAATCTTTCTCCATTTTCCAGCGCACTAAATCATACCAGCGTACTTCTTCGAATCCAAGCTCACAAGCCCGTTCTTGCAATAAAGCTTCCCGGAATTCAGTTTGGTTCATATTCTCTTTTAAATCAGAGAGTCCTACGCGACGACGTACATCATTTACACAATCGTAGGCGGTGGCGTCAGGACCATTTTTATATTCATTGATAGCTTCTGCATAACTCAGTAATGATTCCGCAAAACGTAAATAAGGCCAATGGGAGAGATGCCCTTCACGATCTGCTCCGGAAGGTAGATCCCATTTCATTAAATAAAATCCAGAAAGTTTTTTATTATAATTCGGACTGTTTGTATAGCTGGCAACAATATTACCATCCCAGTAATGTGAACCAGGGACAGCCACAGTTTCATACAACCGCGGATCACGAGTGGGGCTTAAACCTTCACCGTCTTTCTCTGAATATTCTTCATAAAAAGGAGCTTTCGTCGGATTTTTCCAATCAAAATCTTCGGGGAATTTTTCACCATCGGCCCAAGGGAACATATTGACATAATTCAGTGTAGGACATCCTGCACTACTGTTCCAATGAAATTCTGAATTTACATTACTTGAAGAAACGCGTGTGGAAATAAGTGACTCGCTAGTTCCACGATCGTAGTAAGCTTCACGGAATGCTAAACGGCGATCTATATGACTATCTCCTTTAGGCTGTACCAATCCGTAGTATCCGTTATTTTGGATAGCTTTCATCAACTCTTCGCCAGCTTCCATTGCTCTTTTCCAACGGTTGCGGTCTTCGTTGCCATAACATGCATATTCGTTGGCATTTGGATGATATGGAGTATTGGAGTTGAATGCCGGACTGGCTGCAAATGTCAGTACGCGTAGTTTCAAAGCCATAGCACCTGCTTTGGTCATGCGTCCGTCATCGGCCTCGGTCTGTGTCCATTTCAAGTTGGGGATTGCTTCATCAATAAGCCCGATAATACGGTCTACTGTTTCTGCAAATGTCAGACGAGGATAATTCATGTCTTCATTCGGTTGTACCGCATGGTCGAGCCAAGGTACACCGCCAATGTTACGAAACATTCCGGCATATGAAATGGCAATAATCATTTTGGCTTCAGCTATGCGCTGTGCCTTTTCAGATTCGCTCATATCCGGTACTTTTTCTACATTTTCGATAAATAGCCAGCCATAACGAATTGCAGTCCAGTCATTTTCTCCAGTAAAATAATATGCAGCACTACCATTTATGCTATTGGCACTTAATGCTCCAGTATAATATAGTTCACGTGCCCCGTTTCCGGTCCATTCCAAATTATCCTGGGCAAAATCCGTGATCGCTTCCAGGATACTGGGACCTAATCTATCTCTTCCGCCTACGGGCAGTCCATAAGGCAGTTCTGTATATGCTTTTGTCAATACTTTGTCGGCATTTACTTTCGAGCAAAACATTGAATCTAAAGTAGCACCTGTTCCTTCCGGTTGTTGATTGAGTAATTCATCGCCAAATTTTAAATCTGAGCATGAAAACAGTAAATGGATTATACCCAATATACAAACTGTTTTTAATGGAAATTTTATATTCATATTCGATTCAATTTCTTTAAAAATTAATATTTAATCCTAAGCTATACAGTTTAACCAATGGGTAATCACCGTTGTTGGTTGTATTTCCTTCCGGGTCAATGATGTTAAGCGAAGTAAAAGTCAACAGGTTGTATCCTGTAAGATTGAGTCCCAAGGAATTAATCCCCAACTTCTTCAATAAGGGCTTGTTACTGAATGTATAGCCGATATTCAAATTCTTCAAACGGAGATAAGAAGAATTTTTCAACCACAAAGTAGAATTTTCCGAGTTCCAGGCTTCAGATGTTTCTGAGGCTCTTGGTAATTGTGCTCCTAATTGATTTTCTGGTGTCCAGCACTGTTCATAGAAATAATCAATCAAGCCACGTCCACCTGAATTGGTAAAGGGAATACGGAATTCTATTTCCATCATTTTATTTACGTGGGTAGCTCCGGTCCACTGCATAGAGAAATTAAATCCTTTCCAATTGAATCCTGCATTCAAACCGAATACATATTCCGGGCGATCTGAATAACCTGTCACCATTTTATCGTCGGCATTTACAATATTATCGCCATTCAAATCATCATACATAGCATCTCCCGGATGAACATTGAAATAAGGTTGCGGAAGTGACGGATTCAGGATTTTATTGCCATCTTCATTTGTAATGAAATCACTTTCCTGATATAGACGGATGTATTTATACATGCCGGAATAACGTCCGGTAGATCCTCCGGTAAAATTTTGATAATCGTATGTATTAGGAACTTCATCCTGGAAGATTATCTTGTTTTTAGCATAAGAAACATTGGCATCAATATAATAATCAAAATCATTGCTGACTTTATCTTTCCAACTCAATGCTATTTCATAACCTTGGTTGTCTACGATACCAAGATTTAAATTGGGAAGTGGCGTTGCTATGATTCCCGGTGTACTATTGGGAGAAAGCAAAATATTAGTACGATGTTCAAAGAAATAGTCGGCTGTCAATGACAAGCGGTTTTTTAGAAAATTAATTTCTACACCGTAGTTTTGTTTGAAGGCTGTTTCCCATGTTACATCTGGGTTACCAGGGGTACCGATTCCAAAGGCAGGGCGGTTTATCGGGTTGTTCACACCAAAACTGTATCCTCCCGATCCGGACCAGACTGCCGGCATATACATGAAGCGTGTTTCATTTGCATCGCTACCAACTTTACCGTAAGAAATTCTCCATTTCAAATAATCTATTACATTTTGGTCCTGCATGAATTTTTCCGCAGACATTACCCAGCCTGCAGAAATAGAAGGAAATAACCCATATCTTGTTTTACCCGGGGCAAAGTTTTCCGAACCATTATATCCAACACTGAAGTCCAGTAAATACTTTGTCTTATAATCATAGGTTGCTCTTCCCACCAAACCGACATATCCTTTAGGTATATATACATATCCACCTTTATCCGGATAATAATTACGCGATTGATTATAAAGAAGCAAGCCGCTTACCTTATGGTCTCCAAAAGAACGTTCGTAATTGATTCTTGCTTCCATGTACCAGTTTCTATCACGCCCGTTGCTTTCAGAGTATGATAAAGGGGAGTCTTTGCCTGACGGGATAAACACATGTGTGCGGTCATAATCAGGATCCGTAATAGGTTTTTGGCCACCTGAATCCAGATAAGACTTATAATATACCATTTGGCTTTCCATTCCATAGCCTTGATGGTTTTTGTCCAATGAAAAATTATTGTCATAGGACGCCTTGATAGACGCACTTAAGCCTTTGGTAATAAAATCGAGTTTTTGGGTGATATCAACATCCATATTCAAAGATGTATTATATTTCTGATGATATCCGTAGCCGTAGAACGTAAACAAACCGTCACGCATAGCTTCCGTCTCCGGTGTCTGTTCAAGCGGTGCATTTGTCCTGCGTCCATTCACAATACCCGGGCCGGCAAAAGGCAATGACCAGATTTGGGTACAGGTCCATGCATGTGGAATGTTTTCAATTGCATTCGGTTCTTGCACCTGTCCTGCTACACCGCCGATGTTAAGTTTCATGCTAGTAGTGGAAGTCAGGGCTACATCCAAATTTGCGCGGTAATTATAACGGTTATATTTATAGTTACTATCATATGGAAGTGAGTCGAATTGCTTCATCACCCCGTTTTGCCACAAATAACCTAAGGATACGAAATATTTCAACCGGTCTGTACCGCCAGAAATATTGACATTGTTTTTACTTTGCAAAAATACGTCATTAAAACAATAATCACTCCAGTCCATATTGGGATACAGCATCGGGTCGGCTCCCGTACGGAATAATTCTATCTGCTCATCTGTCCAATAACGTTTAGGGTCGGTTATGCCGTCGGCCTCCATTTTGGTATTCCAAAAACGGGCGAACTGTTCACTGGTTGTTTGATGTACCAGCGAGATAGGTTGCTGGACGCCTATGGTGGAATTGATATTGATAACCGGTTTGCCTGTTGTTCCCCTACGGGTTGTTACCAAAACAACTCCATTGGCACCTCGCACACCGAATACCGCTGTAGAAGATGCATCTTTCAAAATGGAGATGCTCTCTATTTCGTTGGGATCCAATTGGGAGAAATCACGTTCCACGCCGTCAACCATGACAAGCGGTTTTGCCAAACTATTATTCAACGATCCGCAACCACGGATATAAATATCTGCTGCATCTTGTCCGGGTTTACCTGTAGTTTGCACAGCTGACACACCAGGCATTGCTCCTGCCAATACATTCGTGACGCTGGCTACAGGAGGTGCCTTTGTTAAATCTTTGTTATTCATGGTGGAGGTTGCACCGGTAATAGTCGCTTTGGTTTTGGTTCCATAGGCAACAACTACTACCTCTTCCAAGGCTTGCGAGTCGTCTTCTAAAATGACCGTAATTTTTTGATTGTTGTCCACTGTCACTTCTTGTGTCGCATAGCCAATAAAAGAAATGACAAGTATGGCTTTTTTGTTCGGTACAGTGATTGTGAAATTACCGTCTACATCAGTAATTGTACCCAGATTAGTACCTTTAATAGCAACATTTGCTCCAGGAATTCCTTCTTTTGATGCATCTATAACCTTACCTGTGATTTTAATATCCTGCATGATTTCGTCAGGTGAAGCCTGCAAGACAGGGTTAGTAAATAGAAACATTATAAGAAAGCAGATCCTCCAATAAGATAAAAAGTTTCTCATAATACACATTAGTTAAATTGTGAATAAATATTTCAGATTCGAAATAAGCATATACCTCTGAAACTCACGGGTACAATCCTTTCGAATAAGTACACTATTTTACATGAGAAGCTTTTATGTCATTTTGTGTACTTTTTGTAGCGAAAAATGCACATCCTTCTTTAAAGGAGAAAGGAAAATGAATAGTTGATTTTGTTGTTCTGCTCTTGATAAAGTCTATTTTTTATTAAATTTGTAATTTGTATGAGATCGATAATTTAAGATATGAAAAGACTAAGATACTTATTTGTTTGCCTGTTCATCCTTTTCTGTTTGTCTGATGTTGTTCCTCTCCGGGCTGCGTCCGGATTTTATTATAAACAATTGGGAGTAGAGCAAGGATTGTCACAATCCAGAGTTCAATGTTTATTATACGATTATAAAGGATACCTGTGGATCGGTACGCAGTACGGACTCAATTGTTATGATCGGGATGAGTTGAAGAATTATTTTCATGAACCGGCGAATGAACAGTCGTTAACTTCAAATGATATTGTTTTTATAGTAGAAGACTCTTTGAAAAATTTGTGGGTCGGTACACGGGAAGATGGACTTTGCCTTTTTGACCGGACTCATTCCTGTTTTAAACGTATCATGTATGAAGGTAACCCGTTACAAGCAACTTCCTGTTTATTAGTCGAAGGGGGAATTTTATTTGGTGGAATCGGTGATATATATAAGTACGCCTATTCCGGAAAAAGTTTTACAAAACTACCTTTGAAAGGAGAAGACAGGACATTTAGTTACTATACCCATTTGATCAGATTTGACGAAAAAACGATTCTGGCTAATACGCGTTGGTATGGTATTTACTCTTTGGATATAGAAACAAATGAAATAAAGAAGCTGAAAGGTTCCGGTGAGAATACATATACTTCTTTGTTTGTCGATTCAAGGCAACGAATGTGGGTCGGTTCCTATGGGAATGGATTGTACTGTTATGAAGATAAAAAACTGATAAAACATTTTACTACGAAAAATTCTCCATTGTCCTGTAATATTATTCAGGATATAAAAGAGAAAGACGATTCACTGTGGGTTGCGACAGACGGCGGTGGCATCAATCTTATCTCTTTATCGGATTTTTCTTTTAACCATATGATGCAGATACAAGATGACGTTACCTCCTTCCCTTCAAATGCTCTTTACTGTCTTTACCAGGATCCGATGAATAATATGTGGGTGGGAAGTATTCGGAATGGACTGATCGGAATAAAGCAAGTGTATGCCAAATCATATACGAATGTACCTTTCAACAATCGATACGGATTGAGTAACCGTACGATAAGTTGTTTTTTTCAAGATGATAACGGACTGATATGGATCGGGACCGACGGGGGAGGGATAAATTGTTATGATCCGCAGACGGATACTTTTAAACATTTCGAAAAAACAAGATATGAGAAAGTCACTTCTATCGTTGAGTTCAGTGAACAGGAGCTGCTCGTCAGTTTGTTTAACAAAGGACTTTTTTATTTTGAAAAACGAAGTGGCAGTTTACGTCCTTTTATTATTCTGAATGAGGAAGAAAATAAGAAAATCAGCCTGAGCGAATCTCCGGTGGAGATTAAAAGAACTGATCAAAATGAAATCCTGATCAGTTCTGAAGATATCTATACATATAATATTGCGAATAAAAGTTTTAAACGAATCGCATCGAAAGGAAAGGATTTTGTACGAGGTTATCCTGTTATGAAAACGGGCGAACAACCGAACCGGACTTTAGTGGTAGATTACCGGAATATTTGTGAATATGACAGTCAGACCGATTCTTTTTCGATCGTTTATGAAGGAGAGCGGGTAATTGCTGACATGTGTATCGATACTTACGGAAATTTTTGGATAGGGTGTTCGGACGGACTTTATTATTTTAACAGGGCTTCCGGAGTTATGGATAGAATAGAAACTACTTTGTTTGACGGTGTGAGTCTGTTGGTGGCTGACAATAAAGGGCGGATTTGGGTCGGAACGCAGAGTAATCTGTTGTTTTCCTATGATATAGATTCGGGAATCTTTGTTTTGATGGGTGAGTCGGACGGAGTCAAAACGAATGAGTACCGTAAAGGGTTGAGGACGGCAGAAGGCGATGTTTATATTGGAGGAGGAATGGGAATGACACGTATCGACCGGGATATTCAATTCGGTAGCGTTCAACAACAGAATGTAGAGCTGATCGATGTGTTTTTTAATGGAATACCGGTACGGAAAGGTATAGACTCCACTTCGCCAAGTCTTTCTTTACCCTGGAATTTTTCCTCGATTCAATTGAAAGTACTGGTTAATGAAGATGATATTTTTAGAAAGAATGTATTTCGTTATGCGATCAAAGGTACGGGGCGACAGGAAGAGTTCCAGTCATTCAACCATTCTTATTTTATCAATTATTTGCCGGTAGGCGACTATGTGGTCTCGGTTTCTTATATTACTAAAAGTGGGGAGTGGAGTAATCCCGATGAGGTCTTACATCTGGTTATTACGCCTCCCTGGTGGAGAACGGTATGGTTTATCTGTTTATGTTTGTTTTTGTTGGCAGCTATTGGTTTTAGGATAGCCCGGGTCATTTATAAGAGAAAAAAAGAGAAGCAGTTGCAGGAAATCGAACAATTGAAAGGAAAGATGTATGAAGATAAAATACATCTTCTGATTCATATTAATCATGAATTAAGAACGCCTCTTACGCTAATTTGCGCACCATTGAAGAGAATTTTAGATCATTCGCTGGCTGTACCTAATCTGGAAATGATGCTTAGCGAGATATTTAAGCAGGCAAAGCAAATGAAGAATATCATCGACATGGTTCTGGACGTACAAAAATTGGAAGAAGGAGCAAATACTTTACAGATAACGATGAATCCACTCAATGACTGGATACGAACTGTTGCCGACCAGTTCAAGAACGAGTTTGCCAGTAAACGAGTCGAGATGATTTATCAGCTGGATGAACGGATAAAAGATATTCCGTTCGACCAACATAAATGTGACTTCGTTTTGTCAAACTTACTGATGAATGCACTTAAGTTCAGTGAATCGGACACGACCATTACCCTCATTACTTCTTTTATCGAAGAGCGTAAAAGTGTCAGGGTAGAAGTAAGAGACCAGGGAATAGGATTGGGAACAGTGGAACCTGAGAAATTATTCAGTCTTTTTTATCAGGGAAAACATGGAAAAAGCGGAAGTGGCATAGGTCTGTCTTATTCTAAAACCTTGATCGAATTGCATGGAGGGACGATAGGTGCCTTTGATAATGAAAATGCCGGAGCCTGTTTCTTTTTTGAGCTTCCGTCGGATGAAAATAACTTTGTCATTCCCCCGGAAACGAGTAATAACGAGGATATAATACCTTCTACCAACTATCCGGAAAAGAATGATTTTTCATTTTTGAAAACTTTCTCGATCCTGGTCGTAGAAGATGTGTATGATTTGAGATCGTATATGAAAACATCCTTTACCGATTATTTTGCGCATGTATTTGTGGCGAAAGATGGATATGAGGCATTGGATCTGATTGCACAACATCAACCGGATATCGTGGTCAGCGATGTGATGATGCCTCGCTTGGACGGTTTCGAACTTTGCAGTGCGATAAAAGAGAATCTCCATATCAGTCATATACCGGTGATTTTGCTGACGGCTTATAGCCAGGCTTCCAACATGTCTACGGGTTACAAGCTAGGGGCCGACGGCTTTATAGCGAAACCTTTCGAGATGGATGTGTTGCTGGCGTTGATCGTAAATCAGTTAAAAACACGTGAAGTGATAAAAAGCAGATACAGGGATAATGCTGCACTTTCTTTGCAGGAAATTACGTTCAGCAATGCTGACGAAGTCTTTTTGGAAAAACTAAATTTACTGATTGCCGAACATATGGCTGATCAGGAAATGGATGTCGCTTTCATTGCAAAGGAAATGGGGGTTAGCCGTTCCCTCCTGTTCAATAAGATAAAGGCTTTGACGGGACTGGGAATAATCGATTATGTGAATAAACTTCGTATCGACCAGGCTTCTTATTTGCTGCTGAACACCTCCATGAATCTTACGGAGATATCGGAGAAAGTCGGTTTTTCGACATTACGTTATTTCAGCCGTGTTTTCAAAAACCAGAGAGGAATGACACCTTCTGCTTATAAAAAAGAAGGATCGGCTGGAGAAGAATTAAAAGAGAATTATTAAAAACTAGTATTATGATAAAATTAGGAACCCATAACTCAATGACTTACCTGACGCCTACAGGCGCACTTCAGGTATTGGCCTGGCCTACCGGAAAATGCCAGGATCTGACTATCGAAGAACAATATGAATTTGGTGTCAGGCTTTTTGATCTGCGAATCCGTTTCGAGAACAAAGACACGCCTTATTTTGCACACGGATTTTTAGAGTTTCGCAAGAAAAAAGTGACGGACGTTCTTGACTTCTTAAACGGGAAGCGGGATTGTGTCGTTAATCTGGTAATGGAAAGTTTTGGTAAAGTGCAGGATACTCAGGATGCCTTTTTCGTTGATTTCTGCAAGATGTCCGAAGCCACCTATAAAGAGATTACTTTTATTGGCGGATGGAGTAAATTCCCGGCGAGTGGACATTCCCTTTATACTTTTGTCCCCAAAGGTCGGATTCAAAAAAACGAAGTCTATAAGGTGTTTACTTTGTTGAATCAAGGGATCCAGGAAGGCAAGTCTGAGATCCAAAATCCTAGCGGTAACGGGAAGGATGTCCTGAAAAAGATCGTCGACGGAGGTGTTGAACTTCTGAAAAGCCCTGTGTTCTTTGCACAACAGAACAATCCGGAATACTGGAAGAACGTAAATGAAGATTCGTATACAATGATGGACTTTGTCCAGATCGGAGCTTCGGATGACTATCTGTCCAAATTGCCAGCATCATTGCAGGAGAGGATACGTCAACTGGCAAAGACCAGACCGAAGTTTGAATAGAGCTTTGTAAGAATAAAAAAGGTTGTAAGTGAAAGGATATTTCCGTTTCTTACAACCTTTTTTGGAGTGGTTAGGAAAAGAATATATTATCCTTTATTCGATTTCTGGAAACCGGTTTACACCGTTAAAAAATGCTTCCCGGATTTCCGGAAGGCGACTTCACTTATTGGAGTCTTCTTTTTCTTTGGAAAATTGTTTCAAAAGATATTCCACATTTATATAATGACGGGTATATTCTGCATGCATCTTTCTTATAACCGAACTGGCAGACGCCATTTGGGCAAGGAATTGTAGATGTTTACCCAGAGAAACATTCATCTCTAATCTTTCTTTTTTGGGGATAGAATCCTGCACGGAACAGATTCCGCAGGCCGTTTGTATTTCCAGCATGCCTTCGTCCCATGCATGTTGCGTGTATTTACATAATATTCCGAGGTTTCTCTTCAACTCTTTACGGAGTATGTTCAATACTTCGAATTCATTGCGATGAGTGGAACATGCGCTCGGATTAATCAGACGGGCCAGTTTGAGGTAAAAATCTTTTAGTTCCTCTTCGGAAAGGGGAGAGGGGTTTCCACTTAGCTTTTGCAAGTCTTCACTTTGTTGGACAGTTAAAAAATCTGTTTCCATACCTATTAATATTAGATGTGAAGGCGAATATTTTCTGAATATAAGAGCGGTTCCGCCTGTCCCGTTGCATTTCACCATTAATCAGAAGGCAGTAGATGCATTAACATTCTACACGGGGGTACGGAACCGCCATATAGAATGGTCGTAAACAGGCATAAAAATGCCCGCTACGAAAAATAGGCGGGATTTCCCACCTCCTGATTATTTAATGAAATGCACGACAAATATACGGTAATAATTAAAGCCTGCAATGAAATAGATGTAATCTTTATCAGAAAAATTTATGCTTTTATCTCATAGGGCTTTTGGCTTTTTAGAATATCTCCGGCTTTTTCAGAATATAATAGGATATATATTTCTTAAATAAAAAGCCGGTGCGTTAACCCTAATGACACACCGGCTTCTCATTATTTTTTGAAAAACAATTTATCAATACGAATTCAGCACCTTGTTCAATTCGTTCACCATTTCCGTAGCCGACTTTTGTGTTTCAGCCAACCCTTCCGGGGTAAACATGGCAACAGTCTTGTTCAATTTTTCCAGTTTGCCGCCTTTCAACTCTTCGCGGAGGATACGGATTTTTTCTGCATCCTGAAGACCTTCTACCAGACGTTCGAAACGGATACTGCTGCGAGGACCCGGATAGATACTGTACGTATCGCCGGCAGCCCAGGTACGGAAGCGGGAGTCGCGCAACGGATCTTTTGTCCAGCTGTTGACAGCCCAGCGCAGATAACCGTCGTAACCTCCGGCAACAGCGTGCAGGATTGTCCACGGAGCTTCTGCCGGCTCAGAGAAGGTAAATGTATTCGGGAAAGCCTCCGAGCAGCAAGTGTAAACGGTACTGATCTGGCCTTTGCGGTCGCGTTCAGCTTTTACGTCTTCCGGGAATTTGTGGCCGTAGGGGATACTCAGGTAATACAGGTCGCCTTGTATCTCTTTATGATAGTTTCCAGCCAGCGTGATCTTAAATTCAGGGTCAGCTTGCTTGATCACCTTGATGGCTTCTTGCATGGCTCCCAACGGACGTTCATCCATAGAAATCGCAGTCTTTTCAAACCAACCTTTTGCACGCAGGTGGCGGGAGAAATCTTTCAGGAAAGAACCCCAGTAGTCGGCGTAAGCTGCATCACCCGGTTTGGCTTCGATGAACTGGATGCGATTGGTTGCCTGGTCGTAATAGTCGAAGCTGAGCGCCCACGGGATCATCGTATAGCAGCTGATCAGATCCTTGATACCCACTTCGTTCATCATAAATTCGACCCATTTATCGAAGACCGTATAATCGTATTCCCATGTGCCGTCAATCTTTTTCATGCGGAATACCATACTGTCGAAATGATCTTCCGTCTGTCCGGCCCACGGTTTGTGCATGATACTGGTCGTGATGGCACGTTGTCCGGCGTTAGCCAGCATCTTCATGATCGGAAGCATTGCATCGAAATGTTCCTTACTCCAGAGAGGCACGTTGTAGAAACGGGCAACGGAGTATGGGTTTTGCCACAAATCCAGATGGAATTTCCAGTCCTGCGGTTCAGGCAAGGTACGGTTCAGGACGTCTATTTCAACCTGCAGGTTCATCGGCTGGAAGTTTTTACCTGAAACGGTCAGCGTTCCTTTATATTTTCCGGGGCGTGCATCCGACGGCACCCATACATTCATCCAGATAGGTTGTGTCGTACGGGCCTTGATGTCGTGCATTTTTACGATATCCAGCACGTCGGCAACAATCGAAGAATCCCATTCTGCTTTATTTTCACGGTGTCCGCAGCCGCCGTTACGTTCTTTATTCAATTCGTCGGTCATGACGTAGCGTACGAAATTGGTTGTGACGGCAGAGGCCGGGATGACTGACGAGCCGTTCTTTAGTTCACTGACTGTGATGGTCGCATCCGACAGGTCGTTGGTAGTCCATAGAACAGCCTGTGCATTCACCCGTTCCCCTTTCCAGGCTTTTGTCTGCCAGCGGGAATTTTTAGTAACGGTCGGGATACTGAGTTTCGGATAACGTACATCCGTACTTGCCCAGCTTAGTTGCGTAGGTGTGGTTATTTTATTCCAAACAGCCTCACTATCGTGTGGCTTGGTGTCGGTTAGTTCGGTGTAATCGGTGGTAACTTTATAATCCGATTGCTGCGCGTAACAGACCGGGCCTAGCGTTAGCAGGGCACAAAGGATAAGCGAGTTTTTCATGTATAAATGTTTTAGAAGTTTATTCGGGGGATAAAGATAGGAAAAAGATGGGATATTGTACCAAAGGCTATTGCTGCAAAATTATTTATTTCGGTTTTTGTCTGAAATAGACCCCCCTTTTCCAGTTGACAAGTGACAGTTGACAGATGACAGTTTTTTCGGCTTTCAGCCGACTTAATTTACCGAGCGCGAAGCCTAACTGTCAACTGTCACTTGTCAACTGTCAACTGGAAAAAGTTTACTTGATCCTGTTATAATGGCAAAACAGCAGGTTGCCGTCATCATCATATAAGTGCATGCCGTTGCCTTCACAGTATCTGTACATTTTGCAGTCGGCACACTGGCCTTTGCGCGTCCATTTGCGGTTACGGTAAGGCTTGAACTCATTGTTCCAGATGTCGATGAATTTGTCTTTGTAGATATTTCCCTGATGGAAGTTGGCACGGATACTCGGACAACCGGAAATGGAACCATCCGCCAGAACCGATGCTGTGCTGATACCTGCGTTGCATTGGAAGATCGAATCGCGTACTTCCGCTTCGTAGTTTCCGAGAAAACCTTCACATCCGTAGCTGACCTGTATCTTTCCTTCTTTCCGGCAGTAACGGATGAAGTTGAGCAGCCAGGTAAACTGTTCGTTGTCCAGTTGCAACTCTGCTTCTTCGGCGGCACGTCCGACCGGGAAGATCGTAAATAACCGCCATTGCTTAACTCCCATTTCAACCAGGAACTCCTTGAAAAGTTTCAGGTCCTTGAAATTTTTCTGATTGACGCAGGTTACGACATCCCAGATGATTTCCTTTTCTTCCGCCAGCATGCAGATGGCATTGACTGCATTTTCGAAGCTTTTCGGGTGACGGCGCAACCAGTTGTGTGCTTCTTCAAAGCCGTCGAGGCTGATTGTTGCCGAATGAAGTCCGGAAGCCAATAACGAATCGAGCCGTTCGCGGGTCAGCAACAGGCCGTTTGAAACGATTCCCCAGGGATAACCCCGGCGGTAAAGTTCCATCCCGCAGGTCTCGATATCTTTGCGCACCAGCGCTTCGCCTCCGGTAAAGATAACCAACACCTTATTCGGTTCCACGAAGGGGGTGATATCATCCACTACTTTCAGAAAATCCTCCATCGGCATATCCTTCATGCCTGCCGATACATGGCAATCGCTGCCGCAATGACGGCAGGATGCATTGCATCGAAGCGTACATTCCCAAAAGAGCGTGCGTAGTTCGTGTAATTTGGCTTTGTTCCTCCTGATGCTTCGGGCGAGTTCCAGAGCGATGCGCTTACGAAATCCGGGGCGTTTGTCCATCCTTATCGTTTTTAGTTACTATTTCTTTTTCAGAGTGAAGTTTACTTCTTTTGATCCTTTTCCGATCAACATCCCTTTACCCCCTGACAATTCAATTTCTGCAAAGTTAATAATTTCTGATTTCATTTCATAGGAATTCCCGTATCCTTCTAAAGGCGATGTTTCGATCGTGTATTCTTCTATCGCCTCCAGGTCGCATGTGAAACTGTACATGCCATATTCGTTTGTAATAGCCAGATATTTCGATGCATTGCCTGGGACATTCGGCAGTAGGGAGGGGGTAGTGCTGATGACTATGGCACCCATCGGATGACCTTCGTCGTTTGTGACCTGTCCGTGGATCGTATAAAAAGCATGGGGCGCCTTATGTGTGTCGACATATCGGTCGAGCGTTATTTCCGTTTCCAGCGAAGCGGCTCCTTCATACCAGGTGCCTCCGCCTTTAAAATTCGCATTTCTGAATGAGACGAAAGAGGTCTTGGTGACGAACTGGCCGCCGTTATCTTCTTCATCGATATCTCTGGAAATCAGTTGGAAGGTATTTCTCGGAAAATCTCCTCTTTTCCACTGAAATTTCCCGTCTGAATCGGTGTAAAGCGTATCTTTCTGCATCCATCCGTTTTCAGGGATAGAATCGCTGATCTCTATTTGTATGTTCGCGATCGGGTAGCCTTGGTTGTCTACCACTTTCCCTTTGATCTCATAATCGGCGTAAGGAGAGCCGTATTCGCAAGTTCCCCCTTTATCGCAGGCTGCCAGTGAGAAACCCAGTAATGTGAGAAGTCCTGCCAGAAGTTTATTCATACTGATCAGGAACAATTGTTTTGCTTTATCCATAATAATGTTGTTTGTGTAGTGTTATATCTAATAGATGCAAAGATCGTAATAAACGTTGCACCACCTGTTTTTTATGAGTAACTTGCGCGCCGAATCCAATCGACTAAATAAACATGAAAGATTTTCTACGCATATTAAGGCGTTTTGTACCTCCTTATAAGAAGTATATGGTGTTGAATATTGTATTCAACATATTGTCTGCCATACTGAATCTTTTCTCTTTCGCACTGATCATTCCTATTTTGAATATATTGTTCAAGCTGAATGATGATGTGTATTCTTACAAAGCCTGGGTCTTTGATCCCTGGACATGGGAAAGCTGGAAAGGTACTCCCGAATTGATAAAAAACAATTTCTTTTGGTTCGTCAGCGACCTGATCGAAAAGGAAGGCGGTTCGTTTACTTTGATCGTTTTGGGAGCCTTCCTTATTATCTCCACTTTTTTGAAGGTGGGTACTATGTACATGGCTTTTTTTACAATGATTCCTATCCGTACAGGGGTTGTCCGTGATATTCGTAACCAGATCAATAAGAAAATAACCGAACTGCCGTTAGGTTTTTTCTCGGAAGAACGTAAGGGGGACATCATCGCCCGTGTGTCCGGTGATGTGAATGAAGTGGAAGCATCCATCATGAGTTCTTTGGATATGTTGTTCAAGAATCCGATTCTGATCATCATCTATCTGATCGGTATGATCGTGATCAGTTGGCAACTGACGATCTTCGTCCTGATACTCCTGCCGGTAGCCGGTTATATCATGGGACAGGTTGGAAAGAAGCTGAAACGCAAATCGTTGGAAGGACAGCAGATGTGGGGTGGCCTGATGAGCCAGATAGAAGAAACGCTGGGTGGCTTACGCATTATTAAAGCATTTAATGCCGAGAAGAAGATACAGACCCGTTTTGAGAACAGCAACGATCAGTTCCGCCGTATGACTAACCGTATCTATCGCCGCCAGCAGATGGCGCATCCGATGAGTGAGTTCCTGGGGACGGCAACGATTGCCATTGTGCTTTGGTATGGAGGTACTCTTATTCTTAGTAACAACAGTTCGATTGACGCATCCACTTTTATTTATTATCTGGTGATCTTCTACAGTATAATCAATCCGGCAAAAGATTTGAGCAAATCGGTTTATGCCATCCAAAAAGGGTTAGCTTCTATGGAACGTATCGATAAGATATTGAAAGCTGAAAGTGATATCAACGACCCGGTTCATCCTCAAAAGATTGCACTGCAAAAAGAGATACGATATAATAATGTCTGGTTTAAATATCAGCATGACTGGATCATAAAAGGCGTTGACCTGGAAATCCCCAAAGGGAAAACAGTTGCTCTGGTAGGCCAGTCCGGTTCCGGTAAAAGTACGCTGGTGGATCTGTTACCCCGTTTTTATGATGTGGAAAAGGGAAGCATTACCATCGACGGTACGGATATCCGTGATGCATCCCTGTATGACCTGCGTGGTCTGATGGGGAACGTGAACCAGGAAGCGATCCTGTTTAACGATACTTTCTTCAATAACATCTCTTTCGGTGTGGAAGGTGCGACACCGGAGCAGGTTCAGGAAGCTGCCCGTATTGCAAATGCCCACGAGTTTATCATGGCAAGTGAAGAAGGATATAACACAAATATCGGTGACCGCGGAGGAAAACTGTCCGGCGGACAACGGCAGCGTATCAGTATCGCCCGTGCTATATTGAAGAACCCACCGATACTGATCCTCGATGAAGCAACTTCAGCATTGGATACGGAGTCGGAACGCCTTGTCCAGGAAGCTCTGGAGAACCTGATGCGTAACCGTACCACTATCGTTATCGCCCACCGTCTTTCTACAATCCGTAATGCGGACGAAATATGCGTGATGCATGAGGGAGAGATCGTGGAACGCGGACGCCATGAAGAACTGTTGAATTTGAATGGGTATTATAAGAGACTGTGTGATATGCAGAGTTTCTGATACCGGATTAGAATAATTATTTTTATTTTATAATACTATGAACTCAATTCGATTAAAGGAGATAGGGCGGAAGATGATTCGTCCTTCTGTTGCCGTCTTATTGGTCTTACTGACAGCCTGCGATATGCCAGAAATGAAAACAGCCAACAAGATTGCTTATCATTTTGATGAACCTGCCCGTATCTGGGAGGAAACACTACCATTGGGAAACGGCCGTTTGGGAATGATGCCTGACGGCGGGGTCGACAAGGAGAACATTCTGTTGAATGAAATATCCATGTGGTCGGGAAGTAAACAGGATACGGATAATCCGCAAGCTGTATGGTCACTGGCGAACATACGTCGTCTGCTCTTTGAAGGAAAGAATGACGAAGCACAGGACCTGATGTATCGTACTTTTGTTTGTAAAGGTGCGGGTAGCGGTCAAGGGCAAGGTGCCAATGTACCGTATGGCAGTTATCAGTTGCTGGGAAATCTCGTTCTGGATTATATCTATGTTGGTGATTCGGATTCGGTGGCTGCTTACCGGAGGGAACTGAATCTGAATGATGCGATCGCTTCAACTTCATTCCGTAAAGGAAAAGTGAACTACAGCCGTGAATCGTTTACCTCTTTTTCCGGAGATCTGGGGGTGGTACATCTGGTGGCGGATGCTGATAAGGCGCTTAATTTCACGGTAGGCATGAACCGTCCCGAGCATTATGCATTGTCGGTCGACGGCAAAGACTTGCTGATGAAAGGCCAGTTGCCCGACGGTGTGGATACATTGGAGATGAAAGGTACCAAATATGCAGCACGTGTACGTGTTGTCCTGCCGAAAGGAGGCTCGCTTATCCCCGGGGATAGTTCGCTGACTGTTCAGAATGCTTCCGAGGCTATTCTTTTGGTAAGCATGGCTACCAATTATAAGAATGAAGGATTCGAGGATCAGATATTCTCGTTGTTGACTGAATCGGAAAGAAAAGATTATCCGACTTTAAGAAAAGAGCATGTGAATGCCTACCGTTCCTTGTTTGACCGGGTCGATCTGGATCTGGGACGTTCCGAAAGGGACGATATGCCGATCGATGAACGTTTGCAGGCTTTCCAGCAAGACCGGAACGATCCCTCATTGGGTGCGCTTTATTTCCAGTTCGGACGTTATCTGCTGATCTCTTCGACCCGTACCGGTTCGTTACCTCCCAATCTTCAGGGATTGTGGTGTAATACGATCAATACCCCCTGGAACGGAGATTATCATTTGAATATCAACTTTCAGATGAATCATTGGCCTGCAGAAGTGGCCAACCTTTCCGAACTGCATCTTCCGATGACGGAATGGATCAAACAACAGGTGGAAAGTGGAGAGCGTACGGCGAAAGTCTTTTATAATGCCCGTGGATGGGTGACTCATATCCTGGGAAATGTATGGGAATTTACGGCTCCGGGCGAGCACCCTTCGTGGGGGGCGACCAATACCTCTGCTGCGTGGCTTTGTGAACATCTGTTCACCCATTATCAATACACACTGGATAAAGAATATCTGAAAGAAGTATATCCGGTAATGAAAGGGGCGGCCCTGTTCTTTACGGATATGTTGGTACGTGATCCCCGAAGTAATTATTTGGTAACGGCTCCTACTACTTCGCCGGAAAATGCTTATCGCATGCCGAACGGCAAAGTGGTGCATATCTGTGCCGGATCGACAATGGATAACCAGATCGTTCGTGAGTTATTTACCAATACGATTCAAGCCGCCAACATTCTCGGTGTCGATTCTGCTTTTTGTCAGGAGCTGGCTGATAAACGTTCCCGTTTGATGCCGACTACGATCGGGAAAGATGGGCGTATCATGGAATGGTTGGAACAATTTGAAGAGGTAGAACCTCATCATCGCCATGTCTCTCATCTGTATGGCCTGTATCCGGGAAATGAAATTTCAATGGAACATACACCTGAACTGGCTGAAGCAGCCCGTAAGACCTTGGAGGCCCGTGGTGATAAAAGCACCGGTTGGTCGATGGCCTGGAAGATCAATTTCTGGGCACGCCTGCATGATGGCGACCATGCTTATAAATTGCTGGTAGACCTGCTTCGTCCTTGTGTGGAGAAGGGGACGAACATGGTGAACGGAGGCGGTTCTTATCCAAACCTGTTCTGTGCGCATCCTCCTTTCCAGATCGATGGTAATTATGGCGGTTGTGCCGGTATTGCCGAAATGTTGATACAGAGCCAGACTGGAAATATAGAGTTGCTTCCTGCTTTACCGTCTGCCTGGAAGACCGGTAGTTTTAAAGGTTTAAAGGTACAGGGTGGCGGCGAAGTTTCAGCTAAATGGGCGGAAAGGCAACTGACAGAAGCCGGATTGAAAGCAACTGTACCGGGAACATTCCGGATCAAGCTTCCCGCTCAATCGGCAAATCTGAGTATCAAAATGAATCAGAATCCGGCATCCCTCCCTGTTATCGACGGTATGCTGACAGTAGATATGAAGGCAGGGGATTCGTTGTTATTACAGTTCTAGAATAAAGGTATTTTATATACAAACCCGATGGAAAGGCGTCCGGTGTTCTCGACAGAGACATCGAGCGCCTTTGCTCTTTCTGTCAGACTGTAAGCTCGTCCGGTTCCGGTAATGAAAAGATGGAGATTATCGTCGCCCAGCGGGTAGAACTCGACACCTCCCTGATATCCCCAGGAAGTACGGTATTTGCCGGATTCGAATAGGTTGTTCGTTTTGTAGACAGAGGCTGTTTCATACATCCCTTTTACAAAAAGATTCCATTTCGGATGTATTTGATAGTTTAGTCGGGCTACCAGGGATAGATAGCCGGTATTGGCAATTTCGGCTCCCGATTCTTTATCTTCCGGTTCAAACTGTTCTGCTAACAATCCCAGCGGATCTATTTTCCCCCGTGTATACATGATGTCGAAATATCCGAGAAATTTACCGGCTTCTACCTGTTGTCCGCCCCAGACCATCCACATCCAGTTTCCTTTTGCTTGTTGTCCGGCGGTAACCGAATAGCGAAGCGATAACATTTCGTCCAGATAACTGCTGTTCCATCCCAGATTATAGAATGAAGGAGATTTGCTACGGTTCTCGTTACCGTTAGTCACTTGCAAACAGATTTCCTGTGTTTCGACGGGTTCATAACTGACTCCGATTCCGGTAAAATAACAATCCATCCAGTCGTTCATATCGCTGTAGTCATAAATCCGGTAAGGATACTCGTCATATTCAAATCCTCCCCAGGCAGCATCCTGTTTCCCGGCTGTCACGGAAAACTTCTCCGATAACTGGAAATTTACCCAGGCATTCTCGATATAGGAACCGAATCCGTTTGCCCGTACCCAGTCATTCCGGTAACAAAGAACCTGCCGGTAAGCATAAGAAAGCCAGGGGGTAACGGTTCCTGTCGCTTCCACTTTAAGATCATTCAGCAGAAAACGGTCCCGTTCCGCTTCTCCGGAAAGAGCTTCGTTGTAAGATCCATGTGTTTCCAGAAATAATTTGAAAACTTCCGTATTGTTCGGGATCAATGGTTTTTGAGAAGAAGCGGTAAAAGTAGTCCCTGCCAGAAAGGCGGACAGGCAAAGTACCAGTAGTCGTTTCATGAATCTTTTTTCTGTTTGTTGATTTGGGGTGCAAAGATATATATAAACCGGCAACGAAACAATATAGGATACTTTTGCTCATTTGTTCTAAAAATTAGTACAGATCGCTTTTTCTTCTTCTCTTCGACATATATGGCAAAATGGGACAAAAGGATGATAATTCGGGCAAAAAGACTTTTTATTATCCATGTACATTTGAGCAAGAAATCACCTAAATCACAAGCCATGAAGTTGAAATTTGTTTTTATTAGCGTATTGACAATCCAGCTATGCTCCTGTTCATTATCCGGTGAAAAGAAGACAACCGGGGATGAAATTTATTCGCAGTCATTTATTAAAGAAAAGATGCTCGAGGTTTTTCGATGGCAGATTGGTCATCCGGTAGATCTGAATGCAGAACAGGAACAATGGGCTCGTTCCGTATTCTATTCAGGAATAATGTACGCCTACCAGACAACTTCCGACCCTGTTTATCTGGAACAGACCAAGAAATGGGCCGATGGATGGGATTGGAAAAGAGGACGCCGGTTTCGTCATGCGGATGATCTGGCTTGCGGACAGGCTTATTTGGATGTATATAAAGTAGAAAGCGATCCTAAAATGCTTTGGGGAATCCAACAGGCGGTAGACAGTCTGATTGCTGATCCGAAGCCCGGGCGTGTCGATTGGTGGTGGTGTGATGCTTTATATATGGAACCTCCGGTATTAGCCCGATTGGCTGATATAACAGGAGATACTAAGTATTATGAATATCTTCAGGATATGTATTGGGATTCGACTGATTTTCTGTATAGTAAGGAAGATAGCCTTTTTTTCAGAGATAAACGTTATTTTAATGCATTGACTGCTAATGGACAAAAAGTGTTCTGGGGCCGCGGAAACGCCTGGGTGATAGGAGGACTGGCCCAACTGCTTTCACTTGTTCCGAAAAATAACCCTATTTATAAAGATTACCAGGAATTGTATATACAGATGATGACGAAAATAGCTTCAGTACAGCAACCGGATGGCCTTTGGCGGGCCAGCCTTCTCGATCCGGATGAGGTTCCGGTAAAAGAAACCAGCAGCAGTACATTTTTCACTTTTGCCATGATCTGGGGAATCAATAACGGATTATTACCGCAGGATACTTATTTGCCGAAGGTGCGTCGGGCATGGACTGCTTTACTGGACTGTATCGACGAAAATGGTAAATTGGGATATGTACAGGCGATTGGGGCCAGTCCGGAAAATGTAAAAGCTTCCGACAACCAGGAATACGGTAGTGGTGCTTTTCTGATGGCAGCTTCCGAGATGTACAAGTTTGCAGAACGTGAGAAATAAAAAAATATATGTTTAACCTTTTTAGTTGTTTTGACACATGAAAAAACTAAGTATTTATTTCAGTGCATTTTTATGCCTGGTTTGCATTTGTTTTGGTTGTGGAAGTGAGGATGTGAGCGATTATCCACCTTCCAATATGCGTAGTATAGTCAGGTTTACCTTGAATCCGGCACAAAACGGGGGGAATGTGTATGTGCAGCATATAGCAACAATCGACCAAAGTAAAAAAACAATTACATTGAAATTGCCTCCTCATCTGGATTTGAAAAATATCCGTCCGGAGATTGTAGCAGCCCCCTGGAGTGATGTCACTCCTAAAAGTTTGGAGGCAATAGATTTTTCTGCAGATCTGATTGAATATACGGTTGTGGCCGAAAGTGGTAAAAAGGCCGTGTATGAGGTGATTAAGGATATGACATACCAGTATGCGGCATGTCAGCTATATGCCGTTACTTTTCCGGGAGTGGCTGATCCGGAAACAGGCGAACCGATCAGGGCGATCTGTAATGAAAATAATAAAACTGTGACTCTGAAAGTGCCCGCAAACACTGATATTACAAAACTGGTCCCGAAGTTTGAACTGTCTCCTGAATCATTTAATGCCTCGTTTGACAAGCCGGATGGGAAAGCATATGATTTTACGGACCCTGTTAAGTTTACTGTCACTTCGGAAGATGGGAAAAAGACAGCTACTTATACCATCACTGTGACAACAATACAAGAATAATAACAATAAATCCAGTACATAATGAACCACATTAATACATATAGACAGTTTTTGCTCTTTATGCTTTTTATAAGTATAGGGACTTTCCTTTCTGCCCAGAATATACAAGTTACCGGAACGGTGAATGACAAATTAGGCCCGATGGCAGGAGTCAATATCGTGTTGAAAGGAACGCAAACCGGAACCATGACCGATATGGATGGTAAATACTCTATTCAGGTACCTCCTACAGGTGTTTTGGAATTCACATTTCTTGGATATAATACACATACGGTAAATGTAAACAGCCGGGTAATTATCAATGTGAATATGGAAGAATCTTCCCAGGCGTTGGATGAAGTCGTTGTTGTCGGCTACGGTTCGATGAAAAAGAGGGATATAACCGGTTCTATTGTTTCTGTGAGTGACAAGGACTTGCAATCGAATGAACCTGTCAATATCGCATCTGCTTTGCAAGGGAAGGTATCCGGACTGGATATCATGAGTACTTCCGAACCAGGTACTGATGCTACATTTCGTATCCGTGGTACATCCACTTTAAGTGATGGAGGGTCCAACCCGTTGTTTATCGTTGACGGAATGGAAGTTTCAAGCATTGATAATATCAATCCGCGTGATATCGCTTCTGTTGAAGTTTTGAAAGATGCTGCATCAGCAGCAATTTACGGTTCCCGTTCAGCTAATGGTGTTGTAATCATTTCAACGAAGCAGGGACAAGAAGGAAAGGCTAAAGTTTCAGCCAACTATTCATTAAAACAATCGCGTATTGGAAAGAAATTAGCACAGATGAGCCGTTTACAAGGTATCCAGTATGAAACATTGCGTAATTTCCTGAATGGAAACTATACGACAATAGCCAATCGTGACTCTTTGAACCCCTCTATGACCGCTGATAATTTTTATCAGGATCTGCTGTTCAGACATGCCTGGACCAACCAGGTGGATGTCAGTGTATCCGGTGCGGAAAAGAAAATAAAATATTTTATCAGTGCCGGTTATCTGGGTGAGCAGGGGATTCAGATCAATACCTTTAACAAACGCCTGACCACCCGTATCAATGCGGATTATAATGCGACACCGCGATTGACTATCGGTAATCGTTTGGCACTGACTATTTCCAATCAACGGAGATCAACCAGTGAATCCCGGTCACGACTCCTCCAACGGCCCGCTAATTATAATGTAATAGAACCTGACGGTAGTTACACTCCGATCCTAGCCAGTCGTAGTAACCCATTGGCTGAGAGTATGGTGGGGAAGAATAACTATAAAATATACAATTTGGATATATATGAATTTCTGGAATATAAGATATTAGATGAATTAAAATTCAAGGCAAGTATTGCCGGTAGTATCAATTTGCAAAAATATCAGAGCTTCCGTCCGGCTATCCTGGATGTAAATGAACGGCGTAAAGCAACTAATCAGGATGATACAAAGACCAGTTGGACGCACGAAGATGTACTGACCTATAACAAGACATTTAATAAAGATCATTCATTGACCGTATTGGGAGGTTTCAGTATCCAGGAATTTAAAACAGAAATGACAAAACTGGCTGTAGTGGATAATATCAGCGATGCCATTGAGATCTCCAATGCCTATGGTGGTGTAGATATGACCAATACGAAAGCGACCTGGACGGCAAACCGACTAGCTTCTTTCTTCGGACGCGTGTCTTATAGCTATAAAGGTAAGTATCTGTTTAATTCGAATTTGCGTTATGATGGTTCTTCCCGTTTCGGTACTGACAAACGTTGGGGGTTTTTCCCTTCCGCATCGATCGGGTGGCGGTTCTCTGACGAGATTTTTATGCAATGGATGAAACCTGTAGTCAGTGACTCCAAATTGCGTTTGAGTTATGGTGTAACAGGTAATCAGGTAGCCGGAAATTTCTCGTCTTTGGGTTTATACACGACCAACTTTTATGCAGATATGCCGGGTATTTATCCGAACCAGTTGGAAAACAGGAATTTGGGATGGGAACAAACCAAGCAATATAATATAGGTCTCGATGTGTCTTTCCTGGATGGACGGATCGGATTAATAGCTGATTATTATAATAAAAAGACCTCAGATGTCCTTTATCAGGTAAAATTACCTCAGACATCCGGTTTTAGTAGTTCTTATCAGAATATCGGGGATGTGAAAAATACCGGTTGGGAGATTACGATCAATTCAACAAACATCGATACGAAAGATTTCCAGTGGAGTACCTCTTTGAATCTTTCTTTCAATAAAAATAAGATTGTTTCTATTCCGGAAGGTGGCCAGCAGTTTATCAATACCGTGTATATCCTTGATAAAGGCTATGCCGTAGGAACAATGTACGGTTGGAAAGCAAAAGCTATTTTCCCGTATGATGAATCCAACGCTTTTACTTCCGACTGGCGGCAATTGACTCCGATATTTGATGCGAAAGACCGTTTTACCGGATATGAGTTGGATGGAAAAGCCTATGATGGTGAGATCAAACAATATCGTTATAATACGGCCAACGGAGATGTATTCAAAGGTGGTGATGTGATGTGGGATGACGTGAATAAAGATGGTATTATCGATGCTAAAGACCGTCAGGTACTGGGGTGTGGTCAACCGGATGTGATCGGAGGTTTCAATAACGATTTTACCTATAAAGGTTTTACGCTTTCTTTATTCTTCTCATTTGCTTTGGGAGGGGATGTTTTCAATGCCTATGAACAGAGCCGTTCTGAACATAAATGGTCGGCTATTACTCGTGGAAATCCGGCCAATATAGCAAACTCGTGGAAGGCTCCCGGTGATATTGCCAAGTTCCCGAAACCGAACGGTGCGGCTGTAATGGATAACACCCGTTTTGCCAGCAGTCTCTGGATTGAAGACGGCTCTTATATCCGTCTGAAGAATATCCGTCTGGCTTATGAGGTTCCCAGGAATATAGTGAAAAAGATCGGTCTTGAATCTCTGAGTGTATCGGCTATGATGCAGAACTTCTTTACCTGGTCGAACTATTCAGGATTCGATCCGGAATTACCTAGTAGCGGATTTTCAGTAGGTTATGATAATAACTCCTATCCGAAAGCAAAAGATATTTTGTTTGGCGTAAATGTTAATTTTTAAATGTATACAAATATGAAAAAGATATATGCAGTTTTCTTATCGGCTCTTTTGTTCACCTCTTGTCTGAATGACTTTTTGGATGTGAACCCAGTGAGCGACATTGCAACTTCTACTTTCTGGCAAACAGACAATGATGTGCGCGCCGCGTTGAATTCAATTTATGCAGATTTTCAGACGAATTATAATAAGAATAGCGGGGGGAATTATATGACCTGGTTTGAGATGCGTTCCGATAATTTTATTGGCACGACAGTCTCATCCAGTATGCCTACATTTGCGGCCAATACAAATAAACTGAATTCTTCCCATGCTTCTGCAGACTGGAATGTATGGTATAAATCAATTTCTACAGCAAATTATGCTTTGTATTATATTCCGGATGTGCAAGGTCTGACGGAAATTAAGAAGAATAATTATATGGCTGAGGCTTATTTTTTACGTGCTTTTTGTTATTTCAACCTGACGCGAATATGGGGAAATGTGCCTTTGATTGAAAAACCGACCCTTTCTTTGACGGATGTTGAAAAACCGACCCAGTCTTCTCAGGTCCAGATTTTGGAACTCATAGGGAAGGACCTGGAAGAAGCGGTTAAACTGGTAGATGAAGGATTAAATGATGTTTTTCGTTTTAATCCAGGAGCTTTATATGCTCTTTACACTGATTATGCTATGTGGATACACGATTATGATAAAGCGATATTATATTCCGGAAAGTTGATGGACCTGCAACGTTATTCACTGGTCAAAGGTACTGAGTTCGGACAGGTTTGTGCAGATGGTACGACTAGCGAAAATATCTGGACCATGAAATGGTCTTACCAGAATAACAAACAGAACTGGATCATTTATATGATGTGCCGTACGTCTGCCCCTCAGATGATCCCATCGGAAGGGGTAAAGAATTTGTGGAATACCGAGGAGTATCAGGCTGATCTTCGCCGATACCAGACGATCGATACGACAGTAGTCTATGCTTCCAATCATATTTCCAGTCCGAACGGGGATGCGGCTATCTGGAAGTGGCAACCTGGTGAACGGGTCATTGAAGCAAATGAAAAATATTTCCCATTCTATCGTTATGCCGATATTCTGTTGTTGAGGGCTGAGGCACTGAATAAGCAACAAAGGCAGGCAGAAGCTCTGGAACTTTTGAATATGATCCGTGAACGTGCCGGTCTGTCTCTGAAAACGATGAATGATTTTACACAAGCATCGGATAAGATACTAGCTATGGAAGATGCCATCTTACAAGAAAGACAACTGGAGCTATTAGGGGAGGGGCATCGTTGGTTTGACCTGATCCGTACGGGACGGGCCATGAAAGTAATGAACAACTATTTTGAGAACTATATTGAAGCGCAGACAAGTGATGTATGTCCTCGCTTCACAGAAGAATGGCAACTCTATTGGCCTGTTTATTATAACAATATACTGGAAAATGCGAATTTGGTTCAAAACGGTAATTATTAAAAAGATATAGATATGAAAAAGATACTATTACAATTGATTATAGGTTGTTTCATGGTTCCCTTGTTCTGTTCATGTAATTTGTTCGGGCTTGACTTACAAAAGGATTTTGAATATGAATACAGTCCGGTAGAGCTAACAATGGATATGAATGCTTATGCTTTTATTGAAAGTCGTAAAAATATGGATATGTCCTTGTTGTTTGATGCCATTAACCTGGCAGGTTATCAGCAGGAATATGAAACCGAAGGACGGACCTTTATTGTCCTCAATGATGTAGCATTTACCAGCTATTTGAAAGATCAGCATTATTCTGGTTTGCAGGCGATGAAAATTGAGGATATTAAGACTTTGTTGAATTCTTACATAATAAAAGGACGTTATCATTCTTTGGATTTGACCACGACACCGGTCAAAGTGGAAACAATGAATCCGAATACGACCATGTATCTTAGTCTGAGGGCTCAGAACAATGATGCACAGAATAAATTTGAGGTTAGAATCAATGAAGTGGTAAACTCTGGAAAAATCGTTTCTGTGGTAACGTCTAATCTGCAACCGACTAATGGTATCATGCATGTTGTCGATGCTTATCCTGAATATAAACTGAAATGATCGGATAATCGATCTGTCGTGTACCGGATTTTCCGGAAGGAATCCGGTACATTTGTTTTTTATTAATTTAGTTGGCTGAAAGGAGGAAAGAATGAAACAGTATATCCAATTGATCATGCTACTATTATTACCGGTAGTTTTGCATGCGCAGTCGTTATCCGGAGTCTCTTCGAACGAGGTAATCCCGGATCATCCCCGTCTTCTTTTATTGAAGGGGGAAGAGAAGATCCTGAAAGACAAAATAGCTACCGAACCATTGTTGAAGAATCTGCATGAGGAGATTATTCAGGAGTGTAACAGGATGTTACCGTTGTCTGTTCTTACCCGTAACCAGCAAGGACGTAGGATATTACATACTTCACGGGAAGCTATCCGGAGAATTTTCTACCTCTCGTATGCTTTTCGTCTGACCGGAGATAGGAAATATTTCAAGCGGGCCGAGAAAGAGCTGTTGGCGATGGCGGCCTTATCGGATTGGAATCCAAGCCATTTTCTGGACGTAGCAGAGATGACCGCTGCGGTGTCGGTCGGATATGACTGGTTATATCACGAACTGTCCGAAAAATCGAGGAAGGAGATTGCTTCAGCGATCAGAAGTAAGGGGTTGCAACCTTCTTTGGAAAAGCAATATAATGGCTGGCTGGGTGGTAATAACAACTGGAACCAGGTGTGTAACGGAGGAATAACTTTCGGAGCATTGGCTTTATATGAGCTGCAACCGGAAGAATCGGCAGCTTTGGTCAATCGTGCTTTGGAATCCATACGTAGACCAATGACCGTCTATGTGAATAACGGTGCTTATCCGGAAGGGTATGGTTACTGGATTTATGGTACAACTTATAATGTTTTGTTTATAAATATGCTGGAAACGATCTGGAAGAAAGATTTCGGCCTTTGCGAAGCTCCCGGATTTCTGAACACGGCCACTTTCATGCAACATATGGAAGGAATTGCGAAAGTCGTAAATAAATTGGCTGTTAAGTCGTTGGAACGTGTAACGGAATCGAAGCAGGCTAACCTGCAGTGTTTTAACTTTGCAGATAACGGAAGCTCAACTGTTATTAATCCGGTCATGTACTGGTTTGCAGGTAAAACTAAGAATTTATCACTTATCTGGCGGGAATTGGATAAGCTGGCGACACTGGAGGTCAAGAAAGACCCGAGTCTGACAAAAGACCGCTATCTCCCTATGTTGTTTGTATGGAGTAAGGATGTATCGTTCAGGAATGTGAAAACTCCTGCAGAACGGATGTATACCGGACAGGGAAAAAGTGCTCTGGCCATTATGCGAACTTCCTGGGATTCGGATCATTCGATCTATTTAGGTGTAAAAGGTGGAACGCCGAATGAAAGTCACGGTCATATGGATATCGGCTCTTTTGTAATGGAGGCGGATGGTATCCGTTGGGCGATGGATTTCGGAGCACAGGATTATCATTCCCTGGAATCGAAAGGCATTGATCTGTGGAATATGAAGCAGGAATCTCCGAGGTGGGATGTGTTCCGTTATAATAATATGGCCCATAATACGCTGACAATAAATGGGAAGAAACAGATTATAGCCGGTCATGCTCCGATTGAAAATAGTACGGAGAAAAGGGGACAAATGTCTGTGTCGATGGATTTGACTTCTTTGTATGAGACGGAAGTCAGTAGCCTGAAAAGAGGTGCCGGGATCATAAATGATGAATATGTATTGATTCGTGATGAGGTCCGGACCGGCAATAAAGAGGCTTCCGTTCGCTGGAATCTTTTGACTGCTGCAACTCCGGAACTCATAGACGATCACACTATCCAGCTTTCAATGGATAACCGGAAACTGACCATTAAAGCTAATGGAACGGTATCTTTGAAAAGCAAGATCTGGAGTACCGAGTCGCCCCATGATTATGATACATCGAATGCCGGAACGACTTTTGTTGGTTTTGAGTTCGATGTTCCGGCAAATACCCGGCAGTCTATCGATGTGATCCTGATACCGGGTGATAAACAACCGGTAATGAAATGTTCTGAGATACAATTATTTTAAATACATATAGTTTACCATGAAAAAATATATTTTACTATTTAGTCTTTTGTCATTTGCGCTGACGGCACAAGTTCCAAAAAGTATACCGTTTGAAGAAAATAACCGGCAGCGGATTGACGAGATTACCAGTTATCTTGATGATGAACCGGCTGGTTTCGGTTATTCTTACAAGAATCGTACGGAATGGGAAAAGGTCAGGAATAAGATAGATTATAAAGCTGTAATGGAACGGGCAGAGGAAGTTTTGAATACGGAAATGCCTCCCTGGGATGATGATCTTTATCTGGAGTTCTCGAGAAATGGGGTCAGACCTCCTGGCGAAAAAATGCTGAATGCCCGTAAATCACGTCTGGCACCTTTAGTGTGGGCTGAATGTATGGAGAATAAAGGACGTTTCGTTCCTAAGATAGAATCGACTTTGAGAGAGTTGATCTCTCATCGCTCCTGGATACTTCCTGCCCATGATACTTATCTGAATGTCTTTTATGGAAAGAAACATGAGGTGGATTTGGTTGCGGCTGCTTTTGTACATGAATTGGCGGAAACCCTTTATTTTCTGGATGATAAAATAAGCGAACCAGTACGTCAGGAAGTGATCGATTCCATGTATGTTCGTGCTTTTGATCCGGTTAAAGATGCATTGAAAACCGGAAAGGGATATACGTTCGGTTGGTTTAACAATACGAATAACTGGAATGCGGTTTGTCTTGCCGGAGTGACCAGTGCGGCTGTAGGTATCATAAAAGATAAGAGAGAACGTGCTTTTTTTGTGGCGGCGGCTGAATATTATTCTCAAAACAGTGTGTTGGGCTATACTGACGACGGGTATTGTACCGAAGGATTGGGATATTTCAATTATGGGTTTCAACATTATATTATTTTGCGTGAACAGTTATATCAACGGACAAAAGGAGCTATCGACCTGTTCAAGAGTGAGAAGATGAAGAAAATAGCGATGTATGGTATCAATTTTGAGATTATAAACGGTACTTATCCGGCATTTGCAGACTGCCGGATCGGAACGACTGTGTCTCCTTTGATCCTGTGGTACTGTAATCATAACCTGGGGCTAGGGTTAGCTGCTTATGACAGACTTGACGACAACGATCTGCGGCCTTCGGTTTTAACTGCGATGCTTCTTTTTCCCAATACGGCTCAACAGACTTCCAGTCATATTGACGGTAGTGTAAAAGTGGAAGGAAAACAGCCGGTCAGAATGTTTTTTGATAAAGCTGGTGTTCTGATCTGCCGTCCGGAAAAATTGTCTGATCATTCTATGGGGGTAGCTCTTAAAGGAGGAAACAATGCTGAACATCATAATCACAATGATGTAGGGAGCTATTCGTTGATCGTAGGAAATGAAACGTTGGCAGGCGATCCCGGAGGCCCTTATCATTATGCCGGTGCTATGTGGACGGACAAGCGATATACATTTAAATCCATCTCTTCATTCGGGCATCCAGTTGCTGTGGTGGATCAGACCTTGCAGGGAGCCGGTAAAGAATATGAGGCAGAAATAGCCGGAACCGATTTTACTGCACTTCGTGATGAATATGTGCTCGATCTGACAAAGGTGTATGATTGCCCAAATCTTAAATCCTATATCCGCAAATTCGTTTATGACCGGACCGGAACTGGTAGCCTGTCAATAGAAGACCGGTTCGAGTTGAAAAATGCCGGATCATTCGAATCTGCAATTATAACTTTGGCCGATTGGCAGGAGAATGGAGGTAAAACTCTGAAGTTGTCGGGAAAGCAACATACAGTGAATGTGAAGATTGAAACCTCTTCTCCAAAAGGATATACACTTATTCCTGAGAAAATTCAGGAGAATGGTCCTGAATTTTCCCGTATCGGAATCCGTCTGAATGAAAAAATAAAAACGGGTTACATTCGTGTGTTTTTCAAGGTTGAATAAAAACATATCCCCCGAATATCTTTATATTTGGGGGAATCTTTGTTTTACACCAAAAAGGGATTTCCATGGGGATCTGGAGAAAAAATCATAGAATATATAAGCTGATACTGTTTATCTGCCTGTTTTTTAGTTTGCCGTGTCCGGCTGAAAATATAAAGAACTACAAATTCCATACGTTATCGCCGGAGGGAGGTTTTTATTATGATGGTGTAAAATCTATCCAGCAAGACAGCGACGGGTTTATTTGGATCGTCATGGAAAATGACCTTTTTCGTTTTGACGGTTACCAGTTCAAAAGGTATTATTCTTATTTTAGGATGCTGGATACCTCTGATAAATGGTATTTCAGAGAAGTCGAACTGGATGCGTCCGGACATTTGTTCGTTTCTACCAATAAAGGTCTTTTTATTTATGATAAAGTGACCGATTCTTTTAAAAGAATGTTTAAACCCGATGTCAGGAGTCTTAAAACTGATTCGCGAGGGAACCTTTGGCTGTTAAGCGCCAGCTTAGGGATATTTGATATAGAAAAAAGAACATTTTTTGGAATGGAATCGGAAAAAGGATTGTTGCAAAACGCAGTGGCTTTGTGTGCTGATGGAGATGAGTTTATTACCGGTACTTCAAATGGTGAAATTTACCGTTTTGAGTATGATAAAACACAATTTGAGCTGCTTAGTACACTTCCGGATAACCAATCTATCATTCAACTGAAGAAATTTAAAGACGAGTTGTGGGTGCTTACCGAAAGTTATGGATTGTATAAACTGAATTACAAAACATTGTCTATAACCAACCATTACAGTTTTTTTTGTACGTTGAATAATGAATTTGTTCCAGCTAAAACATTATATGTCGATAAAAACGGATATGTCTGGATCGGTACACAACGGGGTTTGTATATCATGAATTCGGAGAGTGAAGAGTATACCCATTTTACGAATTCAAAATCAGATATTTTTACATTGCCCAGCAACTCCGTCTGGACAATAAAAGAAGATGCCCAAAAAAATGTCTGGATAGGTACTTATTCCGGTGGTTTATGCTATCTTAATTTCCAGGAGACCTCGCGGTTCCGGACTTTTACTCCTCGCGAGAATGGCTTGAACCATAAAGTTGTAAGTGGTTTTGCCGAGAATGACGATTTTTTATGGATTGCAACGGAAGGAGGAGGTATTAACCGGATGGATAAGAAAACCGGGGAGTTTAAATATTATACTCATAATCCCTTGATGAATAGTCTTACTTATGACAATGTTAAGTCGTTGGTAATTGATCCGAGCCACAATTTGTGGGTGGCTATGTTCCGGGGTGGGCTGGATTGTTTCTCCCATAATTCTTCGACTTTCAGAAGATTCAATCATAAATATCGCTCTGATAACAGGATGCTGACAAACGATTTGAGAAAGATTATACTAGAGGCTGATTCCGGTCTGTGGATTAGTTACCAGTCGACGGGCATCTCTTTTTATTCATTTGCATCGGATCGTTTTACCCATTATATGTTGAAAAGAGATAATAACAATAGCAGTATTTCTGACCTTTGCAGGGGAGAAAATGACGATTTGTGGATTATCAATAATGAGGAACTCTATTATATGGATGTCAGTAAGAAGGAGTTTAAAAAGATTGTTCCTGATTCGGTTAGTAGCCTCAGAGCGCAGGTATTGTGCCTGGATAAATCGGGAAATGTTTGGGTGGGAACTGTCGGTAGCGGATTAGTAAAATATGATGTAAAGGAGAATCGCTTTTACTCGGTAAACGATATTTTGAGATATGAAGTATCCACTATCTACAGCCTTTGTGCAGATGACGAGAATGATCTTTGGATGGGAACGGATAATGGTTTATTCAAATACAATATAGAGAAAAATACGTTTTTCCGCTTTGATAAAAAAGATGGGATACAAGGAATTGTCTTTTATCCGAAAGCCTGTATGAAAGGAAAAAACGGAGAGTTGTATTTTGGTGGTACCAATGGTTTTACTATTGTCAATCCAAAGGAAGTATTGCTCAGCGAATTTAAACCTACTGCTATTATTACTGATTTTTATATAGATAATGAGATTGTCAAACCGGACTCAACAGGGTCTCCTTTGCATCAGTCTATATCTACAACCAAAGAGATCGCGTTGGATTATAATCAGATCAATTTTGGTTTTAAAATATCTTCTAATAATTATCTTATCCCTGAGAAAAACCGGTTTAAATACCGGTTGGTCGGATATGATAACCGTTGGATCGAGATCGATGCGACTAATCGTATCATATCCTATGCTAAAGTACCTTCCGGAACTTATACTTTAGAGGTGATGGCATCCAATAATGATGGTGTTTGGAATGAAGTACCGACGACGATACAGATCAGAAGGTTACCTGCTCCCTGGTTCAGTTGGTGGGCCTATACAATTTATGGGTTGCTGTTTTGGGGGCTGGTCTGTACAATCATGCATTATTACAATCATCAGAAGAAACTGAAACTGGAACTTTATATGGAATCTCTGGAAATGCAACGGAAGGAGGAGAATCATCAGGCTCAATTGCGTTTCTTTACGAATATCTCCCATGACTTCCGTACCCCATTGTCACTGATTATGGCGGCAGTCGAGCATATGCAGCAACAATACGGGAACAATCATTATATCCAATTGCTGAATAGTAATGCCCGCCGGTTGCTAAATCTGGTCAATGAACTGATGGATTTCAGGACGGTGGAGAATGGCAAAATGAAATTGAAGGTACAATCTTCAAATATTAACAGCTTTGTAAAGGAGATAGCTTCCGACTTTCAGGAATATGCTTTGCAGAAAGAGATAAATTATACAATTTCTTGCGATCCGTCTTTATCCGATCCTGTTTATTTCGATGAGCAGGTCATGGAGAAGGTAATTATGAACCTCTTGAATAATGCTTTTAAATATACGGGGAACGGAGGACATATCATTATTGAGACACGCTTGGATGAGAAACCTTTTCATTCGGATTTCCAGAATAATTACAGAATACAGCGTAATCCGAATTTAAACCGGACTTTCAGCATTTTAGTAAAAGATACAGGGGTCGGTATATCTGCAGAATCTATTGCTCAGGTGTTTGAGCGTTTCTATAAAGTCGACTCAAATGATACGGAAGCCCATATCGGATCAGGGATCGGACTGGCTTTGGTAAAGAGTTTGGTACTACTTCATAAAGGAGCGGTTTCTATTTATAGCGAAAGAAATGAAGGAACGGAAATGCTTGTACAGTTTCCTTTGGATAAGGATTTGTATGATATGACGGAACTGTCTGAAAGTGAAGTACCAATGCGACATATGATATCATATGTCGTTGAACCGGATGTCCGGTTCAACGAGTATGACGGTAAGCAGGAATCTTTGTTGTTGAGAGTACAGAAGCGTATACTTTTAGTCGAAGATAATACAGACTTGCGCGGTTTAATAGCAGAATATCTTCGTTCTTCTTTTGATGTTGTTGAGGCAGGAGACGGAGGTGAGGCGGCTGATCTGATGGAAAAAATAGAGATAGATCTTATTATCAGTGATATAATGATGCCGGTAAAGAACGGAATCACCCTGTGTAGGGAGGTGAAAGAGAATATAAACTTTTCTCATATCCCATTTGTCATGTTAACAGCTAAAAGTGGATTGGAGAACCAGTTGGAAGGATTGGATTCCGGAGCTGATGCTTATTTTGAAAAGCCGCTCGATTTTGGGCTTTTGAAACTTACTGTACAGAATATATTCAAGCAACAACAGAAATTGAAAGAACATTATGCCCGAAATTATTTTGTTGATAGCCGGGAACTGGCTGCAAACCAGCAGGACAATAAGTTTATCACCCGTTTGATCGAAATTATCGAGAGCCGGATCGACCAACCGGATATGGACGTGAATTATATTGCTTCCGAATTATCTATGAGCCGCAGTAAATTATATGCTAAAGTTAAATCGTTGACGGATAAATCGATCGTGGAGTTTATCAGAAGCTATCGTTTACGGAAAGCTGCGGCTTTGCTGATAGAAGAAAATTTGTCAATCCGTGACACGATGGAACGGATTGGTATAGAAAGCCAGTCCTATTTTACCCGCATATTTAAAAATGAGTTTGGAATGATCCCTACGGCTTTTATTCAGAAAAATAAGAAAAGAGAATGAGAGCCTCTTTGAGCAATAGTGATTTTTGGGGAACTCTGATTGTGAAAAACAATGCCGGTTCACAGAAAGTATGTTTTTCTGATAAACCGGCGATTTATAGTGGGAGTAAATATTAATTCTCTGTTTTTCCGATATGCTTCATCACCTTGGCATCCAGATAGAAGATCAGTTCTTCGGCTATGTTGGTACAATGGTCGCCGAAACGTTCCATCTTGCGGATAACTCCTGCCATATACAGACCTACCAGGGCACTTCCGGGATGCTTTTCGATATAGTCGGCAATGATTTTGGTTGAGTTATGGTTGATTTCGTCGATGAAGTTGTCTTTTAAAAAGATACGCGATGCAATTTCCGAACTTTCTTTTTCGAAAGCTTCCTGGCTGAGGGTGAGCATACTTAATAATTCATGTAACATTTCCTCTACCCGGGTTTCTTTGATCAATTGAGGGTCGACGGGAGCACCTTCCGGCAGATTACCTGCAAAACGTGCGATACTTTCAGCAAAGTCACCCAGGCGTTCCAGGTTTGTGTTGATCTTGTACATGGCAAGGACAAAGCGCAGATCGACGGCAACCGGAGCATACAGGGCAATGATATCTTCGCAATCGCTGTCTATCTTCAATTCAAAAGCATTTACACGGCGTTCGCGACTGATCACTTTATAAGCCAGCTCCTTGTCTCCGGTAAGCATTGCTTCCCCTGCATTATATAACTGTTGATGGACCAAAGCCCACATTTCGCTGATACTGTTTTTTAAGGAGGCAATCTCCTGATCTATTACTTTCATATGTAATTATCGATTTTCAATTATCAATTTTCAATTACCCGAATCGTCCCGTAATATAATTCTGAGTCGATTCTTTCTCCGGATTCGTGAATATCTTTCGCGTATTGTCGAACTCAATCAACTCTCCCAGATAAAAATACCCCGTCTTGTCGCTGACACGTGCAGCCTGCTGCATATTATGGGTAACGATGACGATCGTATATTCATTTTTAAGCTCATGTATCAGTTCCTCTATCTTGCTTGTCGATATCGGGTCTAGTGCAGAAGTCGGCTCATCCATCAGAAGAATAGAAGGTGATATCGCCAATGCACGGGCGATACACAAACGCTGCTGTTGTCCGCCGGACAAGGCGAAAGCCGATTCTTTCAGTTTATCTTTTACTTCGTCCCAGAGAACGACCTGTTTAAGCGTCTTGACAACAGTTTCTTCGATATAGCCATTGTCTTTTACCCCGTTTACCCGGAGTCCGTACGCCACGTTTTCAAAGATTGTTTTCGGGAAAGGATTCGGTTTCTGGAATACCATACCCACATTTTTACGGAGCTGGTCTACCTTTTCCCCTTTTCCGTAAATATCCCTTCCGTCGATCCCGATTTTTCCGTCCATATGCGTATCGGGTATCAGATCGTTCATTCGGTTGAACAAGCGTAAGAAGGTGGATTTACCGCAACCGGAAGGACCGATGAAAGCGACCGAGGTGTTTGCTTCAATCTGCATCGAGATATTCTTTAAGGCATGGAAATCGCCATAATAGAAATCTACGTTTTGAGCATCAATCTTTATCATATTATTATTGTTTTATTCTTTCTGTTGTTAGTTCATTTTTACTTTTTTGGCGAAATAACTTCTTAGTGCATTGGCCAGTAAGTTTACAACCAGTACGATGGCGATCAGGACCAGCGCCGTTCCGTATGCCATTCCGCGTGAAGCCTCGATATCTGTTCCGCTGGTGGATATTACATACAAATGGTATGGTAAAGCCATACACTGGTCGAAGATACTTTCCGGTAATTGCGGGAGGAAGTAGGCGGCAACGGTGAAAAGGATGGGGGCTGTTTCTCCGGATACGCGTCCGATCGACAGGATCAGTCCGGTAATAATATTCGGGAAAGCCATCGGTAATACGACACGGGCTATAGTTTGCAGTTTGGTTGCTCCCAGTGCCAGGCTGCCGTGGCGGAAAGAATCGTCGATACTTTTCAGGGCTTCTTCCGTCGTGCGGATGATCAACGGCAGAGACATCAATGCCAGAGTGAACGAGCCGGCGATAATAGAATCTCCCCATCCCAGCGTGATCACGAACAGTGACATACCGAATAACCCGAAAACAACGGATGGTACACCGCTCAGGTTGTTGGTCATGATCCGGATGAAACGGATGATCTTTCCGTTTGTTGCATATTCATTCATATAAATCCCGCTCATGATCCCGATAGGGAAGCTGATCAGGCTGCTGCCTAATACGAGATAAAGTGTTCCGACGATAGCCGGGAAGATGCCTCCGGCAGTCATCCCTTCGGCAGGAGCTTCCGTAAGGAAATCCCAGCTGATTACTTTTCCTCCCTGGATAATGATAAAACCGAGGATAAAGAAGAGTATGACTACGACCAGATAACTGAGAAGAGTGAATATACCGAACGCAACTTTCTGTGAAGTCCGTTTCTTTGTGTCGACGTTGCCTAATTTTTGAACAGGTGCCATAGCTTAATCACATTTTTCTTTTGGATGAGATATATTCTACTGAAATACTTAACAGTAGCGTGATGATAAATAATACTGCCCCTAACAGGAACAATGCCTGGTAATGGGCTCCCCCGGCAGGTGCTTCACCCAGTTCTGCTGCGATGGTTGCCGGAATGGTTCGTACCGGCTCAAAGAAAGAAGTCGGTATAACGGCCGCATTACCTGTCACCATTAAAACGGCCATTGTCTCTCCGATAGCCCGTCCGATACCCAGGACGATCGCCGATGTGATACCGGATATGGAATAGGGGATAATCACTTTATAAATTGTTTGCCATTGAGTAGCTCCCAATGCCAGACTGGCCTCTTTCATTGCCCGGGGAGTCGTGCGCATGGCATCTTCTGCAACTGTGATAATGGTCGGTAATGCCATGATAGCCAATACGACGCTACCGGCAAAGGCTGTCTCTCCGACCGGAAGGTTCAATCCTTTCTGTATGAGCGGAACGATTACGACCAGACCAAAGAAACCATATACAACGGAAGGAATACCAGCCAGAAGCTCAATAACCGGTTTCAGTATTTCACGGGTTCGCTTATTGGCTATTTCCGCCAGATAGATGGCGACTGCCACACCGAATGGAAGTGAAAGGACGATTGCTCCGATGCTGACCAGCAATGTTCCCAGCAATAAAGGAATAAGTCCGAAGATGGGAGCAGGTGCGGAAGTCGGATACCATTTAGTCCCGGCGAAGAAATCGGATAGTGATATTTTCTCTTCAGGAAGAACAGTCCCCTGGAAATTTTGTGCCAGATATTGCTGGGGGAAGAATGCAATGATTCCCGGCTCTTTTCCGACCAGTTCGCTGATTTTTTCCGGGACATACTGGAACTCATCTCCCAATTCTTCTTCACTGTAGTATTGTGTCAGGTCGGAAAAGCGAAAGACCAGGATCTCTTCATCTTTGCCGTTCACCTCTTTCCAGTTGGTTATTTTGGCATCGAAAATATCCATGATCGTTTCCGGAGACAGATGGCTTACATCATTACTCTTATTCACAGCGAGTACATACCCTTCTTCCACAACCGGACTGTTAAAAAGGCCGGAAGCCTCTTTAAAAAGGAAAAAGACAATCAGCAGGATCGTGAAACTGGTTACACTTCCGCTGATCAATAGTCCTCCTTCGACAATTTTTTCAAAAAACTTTCTCACGTCATTTACCTCTTTGTTCTGAGTGCAAAGTAAGGTAACATGTATTAAGAACAGGTTAAGGCGCTTTGAAGTAAATGTTACATTGATATTTCAAAAATGTTACACGGACTGACAGGTATTAATCGTAAGCCTTTTTTATGTTGTAAATTCAAGTATCTTACCTTTTTTGGATGGTTATGTCGAATTTTAGAATATAAACCAGTATATTTGCCACAAACTTAAAAACTTAATAACCTATTTTTATCATGAACAAATTTCTTTCGTACGGAGTGTTTGCGTTCACAGTACTATTGGCTTCTTGTGATTCACAACCCAAACAGGAACCTATTGCTGATGTTATTGACCGCGGTCTGAAGGCTTCGACCGAACAAGCTCTTTTAATGGCAAAAGACCTGGAAAACCAGGAAGGTCGTCTGCCTAAAGCGATCAACAAAGAAGGCACGTTGGAAACAAGCGACTATAGCTGGTGGTGCAGCGGCTTTTTCCCTGGCGAATTATGGTATCTGTATGAAAACAATCCGACTCCGGAATTAAAGAAATATGCCGAAATGTATACCGACCGTGTGGAAGAAGTGAAAAATATCACTTACAGCCATGATGTCGGTTTTATGTTGTATTGTAGCTATGGTAACGGATACCGTCTAACCGGAAAACCGGAATATAAGGATGTGATGCTGACCGGAGCCAATTCGTTGGCGACTCGTTTCGACGAACGGGTGGGAGCGATCCGTTCCTGGGATTTCAATAAAAAGGTATGGCAGTTCCCGGTTATTATCGATAATATGATGAACCTGGAGTTTTTCAGCTGGGCATCCAAAGCATCGGGTGATGACCGTTTTCGCAAAATGGCTATCTCTCATGCAGATAAGACAATGAACAACCATTTCCGTGACGATTATAGCTGTTACCATGTAGTCTCTTATGATACGATAACTGGTGTTCCCCATAAAAAACAGACCCATCAGGGAGCTGCCGACGAGTCTGCATGGGCTCGCGGACAAGCATGGGCTTTGTACGGATTTACTATGATGTATCGTGAAACGGGAAAACCAGAATATCTGGATCAGGCAAAACATATCGCTGCATTTATCATGAATAATCCGAATATGCCGGCTGATAAAGTGCCGTATTGGGATTTTGATGCTCCGGGCATTCCGAATGTTCCGAGAGATGCATCTGCCGCCGCTATTATGGCATCTGCCCTGATCGAATTGAGCCAGTTGGATAAGAGTGAAGAGGCCAAAAGTTACCTTGATTTCGCTGAACAACAGGTGCGTTCGTTGACTACTCCTGAATATTTGGCAGCTAAAGGTTCCAATTGTAATTTCGCATTGATGCATTCTACCGGTCATTTCCCGGGTAACAGCGAAGTGGATGTGCCATTGAGCTATGCAGACTATTATTATGTGGAAGCATTGATGCGTTTAAAAAAACTGACAGAAAAATAATACTTTATGACTAATCTGATAAAAACAACTGCTTTTTTAGTATGTTTCCTGTGTTTTTCATTGAATGGTAAAGCACAGCAGAGCGGGGCGGAAGACCGTGCTTTTTGGGTAGAAACATTGACCCGTATTGCCGATCCGGTATTGACGAATCTGAGTAACAATACGTTGAAGAAGAATATGCCCTATGAATCTCTGTCGAAAGACAGGAGTGATTTCTCTCACCTGGAAGCTGTAGGCCGTCTGATCTGTGGTATTTCTCCCTGGCTGGAATTGGGGCCGGATAATACACCGGAAGGTCAGTTACGCGATAAATATATCCGCCTGGCGGTAAAAGGACTGAAGAATGCCGTCAATCCGGAATCTCCCGACTATCTGGTATTTGGAAAACCTTATCAGCCTTTGGTGGATGCCGCTTTTCTGGCGCAAGGTTTGTTACGGGCTAGAACGCAATTGTGGGATAAGTTGGATTCGCAGGCTAAAGAATGGATGATTACTGAATTTAAACGCAGTCGTGCCATCAAACCCTGGGATAACAACTGGCTTTTATTTGCTTCGACAGTTGAGGCGGCTTTGCTGGAATTTACCGGTGAGTGTGATATGGATCGTCTGACTTATGGTGTTAAGAAATTCCGTGATGACTGGTATAAAGGGGATGCCTTGTATGGTGACGGCCCTGCTTTCCACATGGACTACTATAATAGTTTTGTTATCCATCCGATGCTGACAGATGTATTGCTGGTTATGAAAAAGCATAATCTGGAAGGTGCCGATTTTGTCGATACCCAGTTGCCTCGCTTGACCCGTTATGCAGAACAGTTGGAACGTTTTATCTCTCCGGAAGGAACTTTCCCTGTAGTCGGTCGTTCTATCGTGTACCGTTTCGGTGCATTTCATGCATTGGCACAGGCTAGTTTGATGCAGGTGTTGCCCGAACGGGTAAAACCGGCTCAGGTGCGTTGTGCTATGACAGCAGTGATCCGTAACCAGATGAAATCGCCGAAGAACTTCGATGCCAACGGGTGGTTGCGTGTCGGCTTTACCGGTGAACAAATCGATATGTCTGAGTCTTATATTAATACAGGGAGTGTCTATCTGTGTGCTGTCGGTTTGCTGGCATTGGGGTTGCCGGCTTCAAATGAATTCTGGTCGGCTCCTTATGCGGAGTGGACAAACCTGCGTGCCTGGAAAGGTGAAAGTGACGTAAAGGCAGATCATGCGCTTAAGTAATTGAAAGTGGAGAATTGAAAATTGAAAATTAAATACAGATAAGAAGATGAAAACAAATTATGAATTGCGTTATGCTGCGCATCCGGAAGATGCGAAGCAATATGATACGAAACGTATTCGTCGGGATTTCCTGATCGAAACGGTTTTCGCACCGAATGAAGTAAATATGGTTTATTCCATGTACGATCGTATGATTGTGGGTGGCGCCATGCCTGTAGGTGAGGTCCTGAAACTGGAAGCGATCGATCCGTTGAAAGCTCCTTATTTCCTGACACGCCGTGAAATAGGTATTTTCAGTGTCGGTGGTCCCGGTATTGTAAAAGCGGGTGATGCAACTTTTGAACTGGACTTTAAAGAAGCGCTTTACCTGGGTTCGGGTGATCGCGAAGTGACATTTGAAAGCAAAGATGCCAAGAATCCTGCTAAATTCTATTTTAATTCGACTACGGCTCATCGTAATTATCCGGATAAAAAAGTGACCAAGGCGGATGCTGTTGTGGCTGCTATGGGGTCGCTGGAAATGTCGAACGACCGTAATATCAACAAGATGATCGTGAATCAGGTATTGCCTACCTGCCAGTTGCAGATGGGAATGACCGAACTGAAACCGGGTAGTGTATGGAATACGATGCCGGCACACGTTCATAGCCGTCGTATGGAAGCTTATTTCTATTTCGATATTCCGGAAGATCAGGCTATCTGTCATTTTATGGGTGAAGTAGACGAAACCCGCCATATCTGGATGAAAGGCGACCAGGCTGTTCTGTCTCCGGAATGGTCTATCCACAGTGCGGCCGCTACTCATAATTATACTTTTATCTGGGGTATGGGTGGTGAAAACCTGGATTATGGCGATCAGGATTTTTCTAAAATTACAGACTTAAAATAAATCGAATACTAAAATGGTAAATTTCTCATTAGAAGGAAAAGTGGCACTTGTAACAGGTGCTTCTTACGGGATTGGTTTTGCGTTGGCTACTGCTTTTTCTCAGGCAGGTGCAAAGATCGTCTTCAATGACATCAAACAGGAGCTGGTGGATAAAGGTCTGGCTGCCTATAAGGCAGAAGGTATCGATGCCAAAGGTTATGTTTGCGACGTGACCAACGAAGAACAGGTAAATGCGATGGTTGCCCAGATCGAAAAAGAAGTAGGTGTAATCGATATTCTGGTAAACAATGCCGGTATTATCAAGCGTATTCCGATGCACGAAATGACGGCTGCCGAGTTCCGCCAGGTGATCGATGTCGACCTGAATGCTCCGTTCATCGTTTCAAAAGCAGTTATCCCTTCAATGATCAAAAAAGGTCACGGAAAGATCATCAATATCTGTTCGATGATGAGTGAACTGGGACGTGAGACAGTTTCTGCCTATGCCGCAGCTAAAGGTGGCCTGAAAATGTTGACACGCAATATCGCTTCTGAATACGGCGAATATAACATCCAGTGTAACGGTATCGGTCCGGGTTATATCGCGACACCGCAGACGGCTCCGCTTCGTGAACTTCAGCCGGACGGTTCACGTCATCCGTTCGACTCTTTCATCATTGCCAAGACACCGGCAGCCCGTTGGGGAACTCCGGAAGATCTGATGGGACCGGCTGTGTTCCTGGCTTCCGATGCTTCCGACTTCGTAAACGGACATGTGTTGTATGTAGACGGTGGTATTTTGGCTTATATCGGAAAACAACCGAAATAAATAGCCTGATAAAGACGATGGTCTTTGCTGGTAAAAAGGGTTCCTTCCGGGAGAAATTCAGATTTCTTTCGGAAGGAATTTTATTTTCTACCGGATGGAACATAAAATACTCTATAAAAAGGAAATCTTACCCCATTAATGTAATCTCCTTCACGACATGATTCTTGACAAGGGCATACATTATATGTCCCGCAAAGGAATCATCCCTGTCTTGGAAATAGAGTTCCAACTCATACAGAATACGGCCATCTTCTTGCTCTTCTGTCTTTATATGCAAGGACTGTAAATCAATTTGAGATGCAAAGTCTTCTACCGACAAAGGAGGTTCTCCTGCAGCCTCTCTCCATGAGACCAGACTCTCTGCCAAGCCTTCGGCCATTCGCCGACGCCAAACCGTTTCACCTTCATCCTCCAGTTCCTTGACATACGTATGGATGGCTGAAAGATGCTTTTTTATCAGTTTTTCATGCGGACACGGTACAATCTCCTGCCTTTTACGATTTTGCTTTTTTACGAGTTCTATCGCTTGTTCCAGATACTCTATTCGGTCGACTGGTGACAATAGGCGATTTTCCCAAAGCGTTTGCAGCATGACCAACCGTTCTTCTATCGGTTTGTCTCCATACAACGCTTCTCCATCCAACTCCAGAGAGGCGTTATGCTCATCCAAAGTCATTCTCCGTTCTATACCGAACAGTTTATTTCCTCCCTCAATCATCCGGTCGGTAAAATCATCTATGAAAACAATCAACTCATGTAGTTGAACAGGTAAATCGATCCGGTTCTTCTCTGCATTCTCTTCCACGATTCGGGCAAACTGTAGAACTCTCGCCAATACCAAAGAGAACTTCGTATCATCACGCATCAACTCGTCCGGTAAGTGCATAGCTTGTAGAGCAGGTAACATTCTAGCCAGATACTCGCTTGCCTCGCGGCATTTCACAATCATATCCGCTTCCTTATTATCCCAGGCAACAGCTGCACATTGCAGATTGTCAATAAAAGACTGGCGATCTAAATAATCCCAGTACCGCTTTTCCATCGCTTCATCCGGAAGTTCAGGAAGATGTTCCTTCAACTCCTTTATTTTAACCTTCAACGAATTCACATAAGCGCGTTGCTCCGGTGGAAGCGGTGCAGTTCTCTTCTTTTTTTGAGGTGCCGCAATAACAGGAGGGTAGTCTGTCGGCATTCCCACAGGTGCGATGGAAAAAGAGAAATCCACTTTCCTGCCCCAGATGGTTACTTTATAATCTTTCGATGTCTTATAGCCGTAAAACCATAATTTCATCGATTCGAGCCAAAACTCCGTATTCTCCTCTATCGATACTTGCGAGATATTCGCAATCTTGTCCGTTAAGCGAAATTTCCACACATTTGTTTTATCCTCTCCATTTCCCATCTTTCTTAAATTTTCCGTCTTTAGCACTAAACAAACAACAACTTGAACAAAATACCACAACTACCAGTAAAAAAAGTTTCACAAGTTTCATGTTATTAATCGTTTTATGGTTCACTGTCTCATAGTTCTAAGGAAACGTCGGGAAGTTACAGAAAAAGTTTCGTGCTGACAAATAGATATACTCTTTATTATTTTACTAATAAAATCTTGTTTAGGATACTATTCAGTTTTGGTTTATTGGAAATATATCAAAATGACAATTTACCTATCCTATGGTTGTCCCCTCTGTGTCCTTTATCAAGTCAATTGAATCAGATGCGTTTTAATAGAAGTTGTCGGAGGTCGTTGTGTTGCTGATTGGCCGGTTATTGTGTCGGTTGGATTTTATTTGTGGTTTGTGTTTTTCAATGTGTTATATATTTATTCCTTATGGTGATATTGTGATGTTTATATTTATATCTGTTTTAGTGGTGAAATAGAAGATGAAAACTGCTAAAAAGCATACTTTAGGGTTTGGATATGGTTACTTTTAATAGGCGTTTTTACTATAATTAACAAAAATGTCTCTTTAAATGGTCCCCCATTTTATTTAAAAGGAATTTTTTTTCGTTTAAAACGAACTTACATTTTATTTAAAACGAGATGGAAGGTAGATGTTTTTTAGAAAATGTGTTAATATTTGTATTCGAGGTTTGTCTGGAAGGAAGAAAAAGAGAAATAGTAGTGTTCTTATAAAGGTCTGTTTTGTGTCAAAAAGAAATAAAAGGTGGGAAAAGAATAGCACGCAGACAGATTATTCATTGTTCTGCGTGCTATTAATATGTGATAATTACTTGTTGTATTTGCTCCAGTCTACATTGTGCATGTCACCGCTTGCTGCCAGTTCTTCGTGGAAAGCGAAGCAACATTTCAGGTTCTGCGGAGTGTGACCTTTTACACCCATTGCCAGATATTCTCTCAATAACGGCTTGTAATCCGGATGGACGCAATTGTCAATGATACAGTTTGCACGTTCGATCGGCGATTTACCACGCAGGTCGGCTACACCGTATTCTGTGATGATGATCTTTACAGAGTGTTCGCTATGATCCAGGTGAGAAACCATCGGAACGAAAGCACTGATCTTACCTTCTTTGGCTGTAGAAGGAGTTGTGAAGATAGACAGCATAGCTGAACGGGTAAAGTCGCCTGAGCCACCGATACCGTTCATCATTCTTGTTCCTGATACGTGGGTAGAGTTGATGTTACCGAAGATGTCGGCTTCCAATGCAGTGTTGATAGCGATCAGACCTAAACGGCGGGCAACTTCCGGGTTGTTGGAAATTTCCTGCGGACGAAGAAGGATTTTATCCTTGAAGAAATCGAGGTTCGCGTAAATTTCGCGGATCACTTCGTTGCTTACAGATAAAGAGCAACCACTGGCGAATTTAACGCGGCCTTCTTTCATCAGGCTGATAACAGCATCCTGGATAACTTCTGTATATACATTGAATGCCGGGATTTCTTCGTTAGCTCCCATACAGCCTAAAACAGCATTGGCAACGTTGCCTACACCACTCTGCAGGGGAACGAATTCTTTCGGCAGACGGCCTGCTTTGATTTCGCTAACCAGGAAGTCGGCAACATTCTTACCGATAGCCATTGTAACGTCATCCAGCGGAGAGAACTTACCACCTTCGTTCGGTTCTTCTGTTTTAACAATGCCGACGATTTTAGCCGGATCTACCTTTACATAAGGTGTACCGATACGGTCGGAAGGAGTATAAACAGGAATTTCACGGCGATAAGGAGGATCGGCCGGTTCATAAATATCATGCATGCCACGAATTTCTTTCGGGTGGCGGCTGTTCAATTCAATAATAATACGGTCAGCCATCCGGCAGATAGTCGGCAGGATACCGACGCCACTGGTCGGAACGATTTCACCGTCTTCTGTTACATCGGCTGCTTCAACGATCGCTACATCGATTTTTCCCAGAAAACCGTAGCGCAGGTCTTGCGCCAGTTCGGAAAGGTGCATATCAAAATACTGTGCTCCGTGAGAATTCAACAATGCGCGGAGGTCTTTGTTCGATTGATATGGAGTACGGAACTTGATAGCGTTGGCACGTGCCAGTTCGCCGTCCAGCTTATCACCGGTAGAAGCGCCGGTAAACATACCGATCTGGAAAGGATTACCTTTTTCATGTTCCTCCATCGCTTTTTTTGCAATGGCTCCCGGAACAACTTTCGGACATCCGGCAGGTGTAAAACCACTGAATCCCACATTGTCGTCGTGATGTACGAACGAAGCAGCTTCTTCAGCTGTAATGAATTTTAAAGCCATGATATTATTTTTTTATTAGATAAATACTTGTTAGTCAGCTAAACGGCTGCAAAGGTATTAAAAAAGAAGATAGATCAATACTTACGGTTAAGTATTTCTGAGTAAATAACAGCTTTTCTTAACTCTTCGATATTATTGAACTCAATATCTTCCAGCATGGTGTGTTCTTCTTCATACGGAAAGGCCATAGGGCGGGACGTACTGACTTTGGATTGATGGATTTCTTTTTCTGTGGAAAGGAAAGCTTTCGGAGTCTGCGCCTCTTTTTTCAAATTCTTTTTACCGGAAGTGGCTTTGGCCGGAGCCGGTTGTTGTGGCGACACATTTTTTACTTCTTCCAGAATTTCCCAGGAACCTTTGCCCGAAGATGTATTTTCTTCAGGGAACGTGTCATGTCCGGGCTGTCCGAGTACCTGTGTCGGGCGCTTTTTTTTGTTTTTTGAACTGAATAAACCGCTCACGGCGGCAATTATCAGAAAAACAATATAGATCCAATCGCCTAAGTTATCCATAACTTTGATTATTTTTGCACTCCAAATGTAAGAAGAATAATTGAATAGTGAAAGAGGTAAGTAATATAAGCAGTATAAAAGTAAATAAGGGTAACTTCACAGCCACCCTTATTCGATTTAACCAAAACCTTAACTATGAAAAAATTTACGTTTTTCGTATGCAAATATAGCAGTCGAATTTGAACTGTGCAAACCTTTGGAGGTTTATTTTTATAGAACGTAAGATTTTAAATTTTATTAACAAGGACAAAATGACGAATCAGGAAAATGGCGCAGACTTAAAATCTGCAGCCGGATTTGAGGAGAAAAAGTTGTTCATCGAAACCTACGGGTGCCAGATGAATGTAGCGGACAGTGAGGTAGTCGCTTCCATTATGAAAATGGATGGATATGCCATGACTGACAAAATTGAAGAAGCGGATGCTGTTTTTGTGAATACCTGTTCTGTGCGTGATAATGCGGAACAGAAAATTTACGGAAGGCTACAGTATTTCCAGTCGCTTAAACGCAAAAAGAAATCGCTGATTGTCGGTGTATTGGGATGTATGGCCGAACGGGTGAAAGAAGAGTTGATCAATGTGCATCATGCGGACCTGGTTGTCGGGCCGGACTCTTATATGGACCTGCCGAACCTGGTAGGGGCTGTAGAGCATGGTGAAAAAGCGATCAATGTGGAGCTCTCCACGCAGGAGACCTATAAAGATGTGATGCCGCTGAAATTGGGTGGTGTGCATATCTCCGGTTTTGTGTCGATCATGCGCGGATGCAATAATTTTTGTACGTATTGCATTGTACCTTATACCCGCGGTCGTGAACGTAGCCGGGATGTGGAAAGTATCCTGAACGAGATACGGGATATGCGTGACAAAGGCTTTAAGGAAGCAACGTTGTTGGGGCAGAATGTGAATTCGTATGCTTTTGAGAAGGATGGCGAAACCGTAACGTTCCCGATGTTGCTGGAACGTGTGGCTTTGGAAGCTCCCGAAATGCGTATCCGTTTTGTGACATCTCATCCGAAAGATATGAGTGACGATACGCTCCGTGTGATTGCCGCCCATGATAATATCTGTAAGTATATCCATCTTCCGGCCCAGTCGGGAAGTTCGAAGATACTGAAAGTGATGAACCGGAAATATACCCGCGAATGGTATCTGGACCGTATCGCTGCTATCCGACGCATCGTCCCCGAAGCGTCTATCGCAACCGATTTGTTTTGCGGCTTCCATTCGGAAACGGAAGAGGATTATCAGGAAACGCTTTCATTGATGCGTGAAGTCAAGTATGATGCAGCTTTCCTGTTCAAATATTCCGAACGTCCTGGCACTTATGCAGCCAAACATCTTCCGGATACTGTATCGGAAGAAGAAAAAGTGCGCCGCTTGCAGGGAATGATCGACCTGCAAAATAAGTTGTCGGAAGAAAGTAATCTGCGTGATATCGGAAAAGAATTTGAAGTGTTGATCGAAGGCTTCTCCAAACGTTCCCGCGAACAGTTGTTCGGTCGTACCAGTCAGAACAAAGTCGTTATTTTTGATAAGAAGAACTATAAAGTCGGGCAGTTTGTGAAGGTGCGGATTACCCGTGCTTCTTCTGCTACATTATTTGGCGAAACGGTAGAAGGATAAAATTTTGTGTCCTGGAGTCCTAGTATAGGCTGTATATTGTCGGTGCGTTACCGATAATATGCAGCCTATATTCTTATGGTGTAAAAAAAGTTAAGATAGGACGTTTTTGTTGTTAAAATAGAGGAGTAGTCCATTATGTTCTAGTTTTATTAATAAAAGCTATAGGTATTGTTATGCGGGTCGCAGATAGTATTATAATGTTGTTAATTTTAATATTTAATAGTTATGAGTATGAGAAATGTATTAGGAATTGTAATACTTATTTTTAGTATAAGTTGTTCTGAAAGTGATTTATTGGTAGACAGAAAATTTAATAATGAAGTTATCCATTCATCTTTAAAATCGGATTCAGTTTTATTACTTAATTCAAATTGTGGTAATCGGTGTTTGCCAGAAGTAAATGTTTATCACTCTCCAGGAGGAACTGAAATATCTAGGAATTCATCTTTAAATGGAAAAGAGTGTAATTCTTTTTTTCTTTCATGTTCTGGAGCAGGACAATGTCGTAGCGGATATGTAAATGAAAGCGGTTCTTGGTTTTTTAGTCATGAGGAGACTGCATACACTTTTACATATATGCTCACTTGTAAGTCGGGATGTTCTTCTTGTAGTGATAGAAAATCATTCGTAAAAAAATCAGATGAGCCAGATGGCTCTCTTAGTACTTTTACCGATTGTCAAAAAGAATATTTAAATTATAGAGTGGAAATAACAGGTGGAAATACTTTTTTGATATATAATCAAAGTTCTTTGGATGAGCAAGCCAATACAGAACATTTTTTGACTGTTGATTCTTATAAAATATATAAAATGAAGAATGGTTCTTCTATTCAGTTATTGTCTGAAGGTTCTATTTATCCTAATTTAATGATTAATGAAGTTGCTATACCTGGGGTTGATCCTTGGGACCATTGTGAAATTCGATTGTATAGTAGTTTTTGTAAATATAGTGAAGATCATTATTTATATAATGAGTTCTTCTATGATGGTTTAAATACATTACTTTCATCTATAAATACACAAACAGTAAGAATGCATTTTAATTAATTTGTTATGAAGAAGACGGGAAAATTTATTTATTTGTTGCTAGGAGCAATTGTTTATTGCTCTTGTGCTACCCAATTGAAGAAAACTCCATCAGTTGCATTTGAAAAGGTAAATGGGGATACGATTGTTTGTGAGAATATTCCAATGCAAAAGGGGAAAATCTGTATTGTCTATACAACGTCTTATGGCAACGAGTTACCTTCAGATTGTGTATTTAAGAAATCTTCTCAAGCAGATTTTACTTCTCAAAATCCTGGTCAAGGTTTGCTGGGAGGACGATTTTTTTCTGGAAAATCGGATACCACTGTAACCAGTAATATATTAGTCCAAGCAGCTGTTTATGAGGTTACACACAGGATGTTGCCAGGTATGGAATTTGTTTTGGTAAATAAAGATGATTTTAAAGATGAAGAAAATCAATATCAAACGTCAAAATTGATTAAACAGTATGAGCCGGATGTTGTGATTTCGCTGACAGATCTTACTTTCTTGGTGAATGGAGATATTAATATAGCTGGAATAACACAAATTCATACGGAAGGAACAGATACTTATACTATTGGAACTGATGATAATTATAATGGGAGTGTTTGTATTGGTTATCAGTCTAAATGGTGTGTTGATTGGATCGAAAAACAAATTAGTAAAAAAATAGAACAAAGAGGAGAGATCTATACACCCTATAGAAAAGATTATAGTTTACCTCAGGAATTATTTGTTTGTGCAAAGTTAGCAGGAGGAGATTTTGCATCTTTATTAGTTATAGAATAATGGCTACAGAGACTTGTTGTTAAGTCTTGGAATATTTAATCTTTTAGTCTTTTGAGAAAAAATATCTTAGTTCTTTAAGAACGATGTCATTTGCAATGTGCAAATATAACCTATTTTGAATAAGTTAGCTTTAAAAAAAATTAAATAGTAAAAATGGTGTAATTGCTAAGGCTCTCATTAATAGTGTGTTTTTGTCAAAAAAATATCTTAGTTCTTAAAGAACAATGTCAAATTTTCAAAATTTTTTTGTGAGAATACAGATAAATAAGATTATGCTATTTATTCAATGAAAGAGCTGAATCAATATTCAGAAAAAGCCGATGCGTTGTTGTGGGAGAAGATGATAGGTGGAGATAAAGTTGCTTTTGAGCAATTATATCGGCGTTATTATTCTCCTTTGATATCCTATGCGCTCTCTTTAAGCTTTGATGAAGGATTTGCTAAAGATTGCATTCAAGACTTGTTTATCAAGATTTTTTTATCTAAAAGCCTTAAACCTATTATTTATGTTAGAGCTTATCTTTATAGGGCGTTAAGAAATAGCTTACTGGATAGATTGAGTCTTGTCTCTGATTTTCAGGTGATTGATGATGTTGTGTCTGATAAATGCCTGGTTGAGGATGAAGAATTGATACGTTTGTTTTCGGAAGAAGACGAATCTCTAAAACAAAGCAAACTATTAGTAAATGCTTTAAATTATTTATCTGATAATCAAAAAAATGCAATTTACCTTTATTATATAAAAGAGTTTTCTTGGGATGAAATGGCTGCAGCTCTTGATATTAATCCACATTCATGTATGAATTTAGTTGCTCGCTCGATTGTGAAATTGAGGAAGTTAGTAGACCTCTTGGAAAAAAAATAATTTTTTTATAAAAAAGTGAGGAGTAAAATCTCTTTTTCCAGTTATGTAGATGATATCATATATAACATGGAAAAAAAATATAAGCAAATACAGGAAGTTGAGAAACAGTTAATCACCTTTCTTCGTTCTCGGGAAAATGAACAGAGGAGGGGAGAAGATGAGGTGTGGGAAAAAATAGAGAAAGGGCTTGCTTCAAAGAAAAGACTTTCCTTAAAACAGCGTATCTATATTTGGTCGACAGCAGCTGCTGCTGTATTTATATTTTTATTTTTCTTTATCGAATATAAGTTATCTGACGATTTAAATTCTTTGGACGAATATGTTGCATTACTGGAGGAGCCTGTTTTAGAAAGCTCCCAGATTCAAGTCTATTTATCTTCCCAGGATAAAATAACCGTGGAAGAGAATACTGCTTCAGTTACATATTCCTCTAAAGGAAATGTATTGATTAATGAAGAAAAACAAGAAACGGACTCTTTGGGAAAAGTAGAACAAGAGTATAACCAGATTGTGGTTCCGAAAGGGAAATATACCCATCTGACCCTTTCCGATGGTTCAACCGTACATATTAATTCCGGAACACGTGTTGTTTATCCTCGTGTGTTCTCCGGTAATCACCGGGAAATATATGTGGAGGGGGAAGTTTGTCTACATGTGACAAAAAATGAGAAATTTCCGTTTGTTGTTAAAACGGCCCTTTTCGCAGTAGAGGTCCTGGGAACCACATTTAATGTAAGTGCATACAAGAATGACCAGAATAATGAAGTTGTGCTGGTTAATGGTTCTGTCCGTTTATCCGACCGGAATAAAAATAAGATTGAATTAAAACCGGATCAATTGGCTGCTATTAATAATGGAAAAATAGATGCGGTAAAAAAAGTCGAAGCATTAGATTATATCGCTTGGACAGATGGATTGCTAATCCTTCAATTCGAGCCTTTATCCAATGTGTTTAAAAAGTTGGAACGTTTCTATGGTGTAACAATCAATGTATCTCCTGAGGCTAGCCTGTTGAAAATGCGAGGTAAAATCGATCTGAAACAATCGTTAGACGATTTGATTGTCCTAATTTCATCTACAGCCCCAATTGTGTGGGCGAAAACAGATGAAGGATATTCCATTTATAAAAAAGAGAGATAGAATATATATTGTTTAACCTTAAATAAAATGATAAGCCTATGAGATAAGAGAAACGGAAATAAAAAATCCGGATAGTATTAGCGGTACTACCCGGATGATTAGATTGAACCAATTTGCATACAGGTTAAATCCTTAAATCACAAAGATATGAATTATAATACATTTAAAATGAAGTGGATGATAAAAAAAATAAAAATCCTCTTCTTTGTTAATCTTTTTTTGACAATTTCGTTGAATCTTGATGCTGCTTCGGTATCGAATTATGCTCAGATAAAACAGTTTACTTTCCATTTTGAGAAAAAAACAATACAAGACGTTTTTAATTATATAGAGCAGAACAGCGAGTTTGTATTCCTTTTTTACGAAAAAGTGTTGGATACGAACCGTAAGGTAAATGTTTCCGTCAAAGATGAATCTATTGAGTCTGTATTAAATAAGTTGCTGAAAGATACTTCAGTGACATACGATATCAAAGATCGTCAGGTTGTATTAAAAAAGAAGGAAGAGAAATCTCTGCCAGTTTCTGCATCGACTCCGCAACAGCAAAAAAGTGTGACGGGAAAAGTGGTGGATGAAACGGGAGAACCGTTACCAGGTGTGGCCATTGTGGTAGAAGGATCTCCTCGTGGTGTCACGACGGATATCGACGGAACTTTTAGTATAGATGTAAAAAGTTCGGACAAGCTGATATTCTCTTATTTGGGAATGGAGCCTCAGACGATCCCTGTGGCAAGTAAGAAAGAGTTGATTGTCACTTTGAAAGCGAAGGTGGATGAATTGGAAGAAGTTACGGTGGTTGCTTTTGCCAAACAGAAAAAAGAAAGTGTGATTGCTTCCGTTTCAACGGTTAAACCTTCCGACCTGAAGGTCCCTTCCAGTAACTTGACAAATGCTTTTTCCGGGCGTATTGCCGGTATGATCTCTTATCAGCGTACGGGGGAACCCGGAGAAGATAATTCGGACTTCTTCATTCGTGGTGTGACGACCTTTGGTACCGGAAAGTCGAATCCGTTGATCCTGATCGATGGTGTGGAAATGACGACAGAGGACTTGGCCCGTTTGACAACCGATGATATTGCCAGCTTCTCTATTATGAAGGACGCCAATGCAACTGCTCTTTACGGAGCGCGTGGTGCGAATGGTGTTATTCTTGTCAGTACCAAAGAAGGAAAAGAGGGAAAAGTCAGTATTTCCGTTCGGGCAGAAGGTTCGTTCTCTTCTCCGACAGAACAAGTGGGAATTGCCGATCCGGTCACTTACATGCGTATGCACAATGAAGCTGTGCGTACACGTGACCCGTTGGCTGCATTACCTTACTCTACATCAAAAATAGTAAATACGGAAAAAGGATTAAATCCTCTCCAATACCCGGCCATTGATTGGCGTGATATGTTGTTCAACAATCACACGTTCAATCAGCGTTACAACATGAGTATTAGCGGTGGTGGTAAAATTGCCCGTTATTATGTTGCAGCAGCTTATAATAAGGACAATGGTATCATTCAGATGGATAAACGTAATAATTTTAATAATAATATCAGTATCAATAAATATATATTACGTTCAAACATTAATATAGACCTGACAAAATCGACTGAAATCATTGTCCGTCTGCATGGAGCTTTTGATGATTATTCCGGTCCGCTGGACGGTGGTTCGTCTTTATATGAGAAGGCGTTAAATGCCAGTCCTGTATTGTTCCAGCCTTATTATCCGGCTGACGAAGCTAATAAATATACCTCCCATATTCTTTTCGGTAATTATGGAGAAGGAAATTATTCGAATCCTTATGCCGATATGGTTAAAGGCTATCAGGAATATAGCCGTTCGACCATGTTAGCTCAATTTGAGGCAAAGCAGAAACTGGATTTTATTACAGAGGGATTATCGGCAAGAGCTTTGTTTAATGTGAACCGATATTCTAAACTGGGTAATTCAAATTCATATAAACCGTTTTATTATTCCTATTCTGCCAATCCGGACAGTCCGGACTTATATAAATTGACAGCCTTGAATCCGGATGGAGGTACAGAATATCTGGAGTTTGCAACCGGGGCCAGAGAGGTAACCAGTACCTTGTATTTTGAAGGTGCGCTTGCTTATCAGAGGGAATTTAATGATAAGCATAATGTTTCCGGAATGTTGGTTTATACAATGCGCGATTATGTGGACAGTAATGCAGAGACATTGCAGTTGGCTCTTCCGCATCGTAACATAGGATTGGCCGGACGTTTTACTTACGGATACGATAGCCGTTATTTTGTGGAGGGTAACTTCGGTTACAATGGTTCCGAACGGTTTGCTAAGAATGAACGCTTCGGTTTTTTCCCTTCTATCGGTTTAGGTTGGATAGTATCCAATGAGTCTTTTATGAAGCCTTATTCCAAGTGGTTAAGTAAACTAAAGTTGAAGGCTACATACGGATTGGTCGGTAACGACCAGATCGGAGAGAATAAAGACCGTTTCTTCTATCTTTCCCAAGTAAACGCAAACGATTCGGGGAAAGGTTTTACTTTCGGCGAATATTTTAATTATACCAGAAATGGTGTTTCCATATCTCGTTATGAAGACCCTTTCATTACCTGGGAAATAGGAAAGAAAATGAACCTGGGACTTGAGTTGAATTTGTGGAATAGTTTGGAGTTGCAGGTGGATTATTTTACGGAACATCGTTCGAATATTCTACAGGAACGTTCATATATTCCGACTACAATGGGATTGCAAGCCACTCCGCAGGCTAATGTTGGTAAAGCAAAAGGAGGAGGTATAGATATTTCCCTTGACTATAATCATTCTTTCTCAAAAGATTTATGGGTATCTATGCGTGGAAATTTTACTTACGCAAGTAGTGAATATGTGGAATATGAAGAACCCGATTACAGTGATACACCTTGGTTGTCGCGTAAAGGAAAGAAAATATCCCAGACATGGGGATTGGTTGCGGAACGTTTATTCCTGGACGAAGAAGAAGTAAAGAATTCACCTAAACAAACTTTCGGCGATTACGGAGCCGGTGATATCAAGTACAAGGATATTAACGGTGACCAGATTATCGACGATCGCGACAAGGTGCCCATCGGTTTTCCGAAAACACCGGAAATAAATTATGGTTTCGGACTTTCTGCCGGTTATAAAGGTCTTGATTTCTCTTGTTTCTTCCAGGGGTCGGCTCGTTCTTCTTTCTGGATTGATCCTGCAAAAACAGCTCCGTTTGTAGGAAATACTGCTCCGAGAGCCTTGTTACAATATTATGCAGATGATCATTGGTCTGAAGACAATAAGAATATTTACGCTTTGTGGCCCAGGTTATCGGCTAGTCAGGTCAAAAATAATGAGCAGGCCAGTACCTGGTTTATGCGGGACGGTGCATTCATTCGTTTAAAAACAGTGGAAGTAGGTTATTCTTTGCCTCAAAAATGGGTAAAAACGATAAGTCTGGCTAATGTGAGGCTTTATGTGACCGGCAACAACCTTTGTGTCTGGTCGAAATTTAAAATGTGGGATCCTGAGCTGGCTGGTAATGCTTTTAATTACCCGTTACAGCGTGTCTTTAATTTTGGAGTCAATATTAACTTATAAATCAGAATATTATGAAATACTTTTCGAGATTGATCATAATTGCATTGACCTTTTTCTCTACCTCATGTGCAGATTATCTGGATATTGTGCCGGATGATATTGCTACAATAGAGAAATCGTTTAATAACAGGGCGGCAGCAGAACGTTTCTTCTTTACTTGTTACAGTTATCTTCCGAATCCGACGGATATTTGGAATAGTACGGAGCTGATGACCGGAGATGAGATATGGTGGGATATTGATCAACCTAACTGGGTTACCAATCCGGTGACTTATATTGCTAAAGGAAGTCAGAATGCCAATAACCCGTATCTCAACTATTGGGATGGCGAACAAAACGGGAAGAAATTATTTGTGGCAATACGCGACTGCAATATTTTTCTGGAAAATATTGACCGGGTGCATGATATGGAGGAGTATGAAAGGAGCCGCTGGATTTCGGAAGTTAAGTTCCTGAAAGCCTACTATCATTACTATTTAATGACTTTATACGGACCTGTTCCGATCATTGATAAGAATTTACCGGTTTCGGCTTCTCCGGAAGATGTTCGTGTATACCGGGAGCCGGTGGATGATGTTGTAGAATATATTGTGAATTTGATAAATGAAGCTATCCCCGATCTTCCGCTTGAAATTGCTGATAAGACAAATGAAGCCGGACGTATCACGCAGCCTATAGCTGTTGCTGTTAAAGCAAAAGCTTTAGTCTGGGCTGCCAGCCCGTTATTCAACGGGAATGCGGATTATATACATTTTGTAGATAATCAGGGACGGAAACTGGTAGACACTGAATTTAAAGTAGAGAAATGGCAACGTGCGGTAACTGCACTAAAAAATGCTATAGATACCTGTGAGCTGGCAGGACATCAATTGTATACTTTTAGACCGACCACTTCTATATCTGATACAACTGCATTAAAGTTGACACTTCGTTCTGCCTTTTCTGAAAAATGGAATAAAGAGGTTGTTTGGGGATCGACGCATGATGTGGGGGCTTTACAAAAACTTTGTATGCCTCACCTGGTCGTAAACAATTTGGGGAACGGTACAAATGAAATATGTGCTACTCTGAAGATTGCAGAACAATTTTATACCGAAAATGGTATTCCTATCGATGAGGACCCTTCATGGGACTACGAAAACAGATATGATACGCAGAAAGTTACGGATAAGGATAAATTTTATCTGGAACCGGGTGAGGTGACAGCCAAACTTCATTTTAACCGGGAACCTCGTTTTTATGCAACTCTGGGATTTGACAGATCTGTTTTTGAAGGTGCCGGTAAAATTACGGATAATGATAAGTGGTATTTACATGCCCGCAAGAGTGAGATATCCGGATTCAGAAGTACGGGTGAACATATTCCGACCGGCTACTTTATTAAAAAGTTGATCAATTATGAAACAACGGCAGGGACAGCTTCCAATACTTATAACGGAGTTCGCTATTCATTCCCGCTAGTCCGTATGTCCGATCTCTATCTTTTATATGCCGAGGCCTTGAATGAGGCAAACTCTACTCCTGTGGCAGACGTTTATGCATATACCGACAAAGTTCGGGAACGGGCCGGACTAAAAGGTGTTGTCGAATCCTGGAAGAAATCCAAACTGGCTAATAAACCGAATACGCAGGAGGGGATGCGGGAGATCATTCATCAGGAGCGTCTGAACGAACTGGCTTGTGAAGGTGTACGTTCCGCTGATTTGCGCCGTTGGAAAGAAGCTATGGATTATTTGAACCAACCGGTTAGAGGCTGGAATTATCAAGGGGAAACGGCCGACTCTTATTATACGGTGGTGACTTATGCAAACCGTATATTTAAGACTAAAGATTATCTATGGCCGATCAAAACGAATTCTATAACTATTAATTCGAATCTGGTACAGAATCCTGGCTGGGAGTAATATGTAGAAATAATAAAAGAGAACATTATGAAACAGTTAATATATTCATTTTTTTTGTTGGTATTGATCTCATCATGTGCGGAAGATCATATCGGACAAACTCCAACGGATGGTACAGCTCCGTCGACGATCACGGCGGTGGAGGTAGAAAGTACACCCGGTGGGGCTAAGATATCGTATACAATACCTAAAGAAACCGATATTTCGTATGTGAAGGGTGTTTATTATGTAAATAACCGGGAGCATGTGGTGAGGTCTTCCATCTATAAAAACAGTTTGGAAATTGAAGGTCTGGGTACAACGGATCCATTAGATATCACATTATATGTCGTCGATCATAGTGAGAATGTTTCCGAACCGTACGTGGTGACCATCAATCCGTCGACGCCGATAGTCGATCTTATATTGAGCTCTGTTAAATTGCAGGCAGACTTTGGCGGTGTCAATGCCACCTGGAACAATGGTTTGGGATCGGAGATTGGTTTAACTATAATGGCTACAAACAGCAAAGGAGAATTGGAAGATGGCGAAACATATTATTCGAATATGAAAGAAGGTGACTATTCATTTAGAGGTTATGATGATGTCAAACGAGTGTTTGCATTATATCTGACTGATAAGTGGGGAAATGTTTCTGATACCATTCAACAGGAGGTTTCTCCGTATTATGAAATGCAGTTGGATAAGAGCAAGCATAAACGGCTTGTTTTGCCAAAGGATAATAGTACGAACCTGAATACAAATTATACATTCGAAAAAATGTTTGATAATAGCCTTTCGAGTATGTGGCATACAACGGAAAAAGATGGCTCTATACCAATCTGTTTCACACTGGATTTGGGTGTCGATGCAAAATTGAGTCGCTTTAAGCTGTATCATCGTGACGGTACGTCCTGGTTCTATAAACATTACAACCCCAAAACATTTGAAGTATGGGCTACCGATACTTATAAAGAAGGAATGGGTGATGAATATTGGACGGAAGAGTGGAAGAACGATTGGGTGCAAGTGGGCGATTATGTCACCTTGAAACCTTCCGGAGACGGAACTGTCACCAATGAAGATGCGGAGTATGCTTCTAAAGGATTCGAGTATTCTGCACCTTTGGACCTGAAAAAAGTACGTTATCTGCGTTTTGTCGTAAAAAGTACATGGTCGGGAGCTGCCTATTTGCATATTGCTGAATTGACTTTCTGGGGTAATGATCGATAAACTATTAAAATGAGAATCAGAATGAAAAGTATAATAAAAAACATTGCAGGGTTTATTTGTATCATCATAGGATTGAGCAGCTGTGAAAATATCAATGATGTACATGAAGAGTATCTGAAATGGGGGGAAGAAATCTATACAGGTGTTGTAGATTCATTGGAAGCGTATCCCGGAAATGAGCGTATTAAATTTACCTGGATGATCAATGCGGATCCTCGTATTACTAAAACTGTAATTTACTGGAATGACGGGGGAGATTCTGCTGTTGTAGAAGTCAATCGTACTCAATCAGGTATTATGAGGATGGAAACAAGTTTGAATTTACCTGAGAATAGCTATATTTTCAAATTTGTGACAAAAGATGATGAAGGTCATAAATCGTTGAATGTAGAGAAAACTGCGGATATTTATGGTTCCAGATATGTTTCGACTTTGCGAAACAGGGAAATCAGAACGATAGTAGCTCAGGAAGGTAATAGCGTTAAGTTGACCTGGAGTTCGATCGAGAGCGAGACTTTATTGTATACCATGATCACTTATACGGATAATACCGAGCCGTCTAATCCGAAGACGATTGAGAAGAAAGTGGAGAATGATATGTCAGAAACCGTCCTGTCGAACTTGAAAGCAGGAGATGAATTTACTGTGGTTTCTGTTTATCAACCTCTTGGTTCACTGGATACTTTTGAAGCGAGTGCAACGGTCTATCATGTCCCGATTGCGGAATAGTAACTGAAAGGTGATTATGAACTGATGGTATGCAGATAATACGTTCGGAATGTGTTATTGTGCATACCATTGGTATGTTTGGAGATAGTTTATTCTAAATAATAAAACGTATAAAATGAGATTAGTATCAGCGTTGTGCATATTTTGCTTTTTCAGTATATATGCAGTCGGACAGGAAACATATTCTCTTGAGAATAAATACCTTTCAAGAAAAATTACAACAAAAGATTTCCTCCATACAACGGAAATCGTAAATAAGCAGACAGGTATGAGGCTGGTTCCTGTTGCATGTGATGAGTTTATTCTGCGCTTTTCAGAGGGGACCGATAAGGTGGGGACCGATTTTATTCTGCGGTCAGAAGATTTTAAAGTAGAAAAAACAAAAGAATACAAACTGAATCGTAAACAACCGGGTAAGGGCTTACAAGTGACGTTGTCTAACGCGCCGAATGATTTGGTCTTGGATGTCTATTATGAGTTGCCGGATAATAAACCTTATTTGCGTAAATATTTGTCGGTCACAAGTAAAAAAGAGAGAACCCTGGAGCGTATAGATGTTGATGTGCTTTCGTTGGAAGATGTATATCAACCTTATACCAAAAAGGCGATTACTTCGCAGGCCCCAGGAAATTGGAGTCCGGGGTTGGGACAACCTGTTTATACGTTGACGAGTGGTATATACTGGGGAGTGGAATTTCCGGCTTCGACAAATACGGTAACCGAACAGCAAATGAGGTTAGGGTATTTATGGGGAAAACAGATATATCCGGAAACTCCTTATTTGTCGTATAAAAGTGTGATGGGTACGGCGGATGATCCGGATTATATCGATGACGCTTTCTTTGAATATATCGATGATATCCGTATCCGGCCCCTTCGTCTTCAGGTACAATATAATAGTTGGTTCGATTTTGGACCGGGGGTGAATGAGCAGAAGTTTGCGGAAAGTGTCAGACATATCCAGCAGGAGTTGGTGACTCGTCGCGGTGTAGAACCTTTGAAAGCCTATGTGATCGATGATGGCTGGGAAGACACTTCCTTGCCGGATTTAGGCAAGTCTGATGGTGTCTGGAGTATCAATAATAAATTCTCGAGAGATTTTGAAGAGACTCTAAAGTTAATGAGAGATGTGAAATCGACTTTAGGGCTATGGCTTAGTCCGGGATGTTTTTTCGGTTCCCGTCCACAGGTGAATGTCTTGCGTGAGAATGGATATGAGGCCTTGTCTTTGTCCATGTCGATGGCTGGTCCGAAGTATATGGATAAGTTGGAAAAACGTATATTGAATTTAACAAAACTTGGCATCGGTTATTTTAAATACGACGGACTTTTCGGTCATTTGAATACCCGTGACTTTGAATTGAATGGACGTGGTGTGCCAATGATGCCCCAGTTAAATACAAAAGGATTTGCAGCAAATGATCCGCGGCTGAATAACACCCGATATGATGAATTGAAAACCTACTATCTAGTAGCGGGAACAGAACGTTTGATGAAAATGATGCTTCGCCAGCATGAAATAAATCCAAATGTATTTACTGCTATTACAAATGGTGCTTATCTGAGTCCCTGGTGGCTGCAGTATACCGATGTGGTCTGGTTAATTAACTGCGGAGATGCGGCAGGAGGGACTGATCGCTGCGAAGAATTAGTTTACCGGGATGGAGTTTATTATGAAGTTTTTAAAACGGAAAATACCAAATTCCCGATCAATTCGATTTTTAATCACGAACCGAAGAAGACGTCAACCGGAGAATCGGCAGATGAGTTTCGTGATTATCTCTTTATGAATTTGAGCCGTGGAGCTGGATTTATCGAATTGTATATCAAGACACATGTTTTGTCTGAATCGGATTGGGATGTATTGGCGGAAGGAATAAAATGGGCCGACAGCTATTTCCCGGCATTCGGGCATGTCAAAATGTACGGAGGCGATCCGAGACAAAAGAATGTGTACGGCTATTCCGGCTGGAGTGAAGAGCGGGGATATATCTCCATGCACAATCCTTCTGATAAGCCACAGAAATTAGTGATAACGATGGATCGTTCCATGGGGATTGGTAAACAGGTGAAAAATTATAAGTTGTCTTCTCCCCTGAAAAGAGGAATAGAAGGACTGAAAGAAACATGGAGCTATGGGGATACGTTGACTGTCGAATTACAGCCCAAAGAGGTGCGTATTCTTACTTTTGATACTAATAAATAACAAACAATATATTACGAAATGAAACTAAAAATAGCATTATTTATTCTTACAATATTCTGTATTGGATGTACGAAAGACCCGCAGATCCGGGCGGCTTACGATTTGATCGAGCGTGTTACACCCGGATATGGAAAACAGTTCAAACTGGAACTGATCGAACCTGTCGACGGACAGGATGCATATGAAATAACATCCGTAGATGGAAAAGTGCTTCTTCGGGGTAATAATACCGTTTCCTTGGCTACAGCCTACAATCAATATCTGAAATATACCTGCAATGCGCATGTTTCCTGGTTTGGTGACCAGCTGGATTTACCGGAACAGTTGCCTCTCCCTGAAAAAGAAATAAAAAATACGATTAATGGAAAATACAGAGTGTACATGAATTACTGTACTGTCAGCTATACCGCTGCCTGGTGGGACTGGGACCGCTGGCAAAGGGAATTGGACTATATGGCGATGAACTCCATCAATATGCCGTTGTCCGTTGTCGGACTGGAAGCCGTGTGGTATAATACTTTATTGAAATATGGCTTTACCGATGAAGAGGCCCGTGCTTTCCTGGCAGGACCCGGACATTTCGCCTGGCAGTGGATGCAAAACCTGCAAAGTTATGGTGGTCCGTTACCGAAGTCCTGGATTGACAGCCATGTAGAATTAGGGAAAAAGGTCATCGATCGCCAATTGGAATTGGGAATGCAACCCATACAGCAGGGATTCTCCGGTTATGTCCCGCGTGAACTGAAAAATAAATATCCGGATGCAAAAATTCAATTGCAACCTTCTTGGTGCGGTTTTACCGGTGCTGCACAGTTGGATCCGACCGATCCGCTTTTCAGTGCTTTTGGACGTGACTTTCTGGAGGAGGAAAAGAGATTGTTCGGTGCGCATGGCGTGTATGCTGCCGATCCGTTTCATGAAAGCCGACCGCCGGTCGATACACCCGAATATCTGAGTGCAGTAGGAAATTCCATCTATGAATTATTTAAGAACTTCGATCCCTCGGCCATGTGGGTTATGCAAGCCTGGAGTCTTCGTGAACCGATAGTGAAAGCAGTTCCTAAAGAACACCTTTTGATACTCGACCTGAATGGCGGAAGAAGCAGACAGGAAAATACTTGTTGGGGATATCCGGTTGTTGCCGGGAATCTGCACAACTTCGGTGGTCGTATCAACCTGCACGGTGACTTACGTCTGCTGGCTTCCAATCAATATGTGCTTGCCAACCGGAAGTCGTCCAATGTTTGTGGTTCCGGTTTGTTTATGGAATCGATCGAACAAAATCCGGTTTATTATGATCTGGCCTTTGAAATCCCGCTTCATACCGGTGACGTGGATGTCGAGGAGTGGTTAGGCAACTACGCAAAGCGGCGTTACGGAGCTATTTCTGAGAATGCTCATAGGGCCTGGTTGTATTTGTTAGAAGGTCCGTACCGCCCCGGGACAAATGGTACGGAGCGTAGTTCCATTATTGCTGCTCGTCCGGCACTGAATGTGAAAAAATCCGGTCCGAATGCGGGATTAGGTATTCCGTATTCACCCTTATTGGTTATCCGGGCACAAGGTTTATTATTGAAAGATGCCGGTAATTTAAAGGCCTCTGCTCCTTACCGTTTTGATGTGGTCGATATTCAACGCCAACTAATGTCGAATCTGGGTCAGGCTATTCATAAAAAAGCGGCCGAAGCTTTTGAAAAGAAGGATAAAGCTGCTTTCGCTCTGCATAGCAGCCGTTTTCTGGAAATGCTTCGTGATGCAGATATCTTGTTGCGTACGCGTCCGGAGTTCAATTTTGATAAATGGTTGACTGACGCTCGTAGCTGGGGAACTACCGGTGAAGAAAAAGACTTGCTTGAAAAAGATGCCACAGCACTGGTGACTATTTGGGGAGCTGACGGTGATCCGCTGATCTTTGATTATTCGTGGCGCGAATGGTCAGGTCTGATCGATTGTTATTACCTGAAACGTTGGGAAATGTTTTACGCTATGCTGCAGAAGCATCTGGATATGGGAAAGGATTATTCGGAAAAAGGTCTTCCTATGACTCATGGCCGTGAAGCCTTTCGTGCCAATGAATTCTATAGTCAACTGGGAGACTGGGAACTGGAATTTGTTTCAAAAACCGGCAAAGCCCGTACTCCGGTCATTCAGGGGGATGAAATAGAAACGGTTCAGAAAATGTATAAAAAGTATGCAACTCTAGCCCGGGAATATTATCAGGATGAAATGAAAGCGGATAATATTCAGGAAGGTAACATTTTTGAAAATCTGGGTGAATGATCTGATTGTTGTAATCTGTTAATTGTCACTACTGTTATTTATTCAGGTGTCAGTGTCGTTTTGACTGGCACCTGAATTATTGATATGGAAAAACTGCGGGAAAGTGAGAATTTTTGTTTACATCTTTTTCTATATGTTATTATGTCGATAGGCAAGGTGAAATAGTGTATGGATTCTCAAATAATGGATTGTTTTGCATCAAATGATATTCAAGGATAGAAAGGATAAATTAACATAGTTCTCGTAGGACTACGTTCTTAGTAAATGCAAATTTACACATATATTTATTTATATAAATTAAATAGCGGGAGAAAATATAGCAAAACTGCCGTATAACATATATTCTTTTTTATAGACTACCTTATTGCACAAATTGTATTTTAAATGATTTTATTGATTTGTAGCTTGCTTTATATGCTGTTTTATTCCCGCTTAACGCATATTTATTATTCTTTATAATTAAAGCTTGTTAGATAAAATATGTTAAGCTGTTTATTTGGCGCTAATTTTTATCACCTCAATTAAAAAAGCGTAAGGCGCTGTTTGGCACTTTATTAAGTCCCTCCTTCATTGTAGACCTCTCTGATAATTTACATAAGTCCTACGAGTACTTAGTATTATAGACTTAATACTCAATCTAAATGTAAAATTATGAGAAGAAGAATGATGTTATTACTTACCTGTTGTATAATAGGTGTAGGTTTGGTGATGGCTCAGTCGTCTAAGGTAACTGGTAAAGTTCTTTCCGATGAGGATGGAGAAGCTATTATTGGAGCGACTGTGATGGTGAAAGGGACAACTATCGGTACTGTAACTGATGCAGATGGTTTTTTCAGTTTGAGTAATGTCCCGGTTTCTGCAAAAGTTCTGGAAATCTCGTTTGTCGGAATGGAAACGATGACCGTTAAAATCGCTCCGAATCTGACAATCCGGATGAGAAACTCTTCAGAGATGCTGGATGAAGTGCTGATTACAGGAACCTATGGTTCGGCAAAGAAATTAGGTTCAATGGTTGGGTCTGTTGCCGCCGTTAAATCGGAAAAGATTTCTAATCGTCCGAGTGCGAACTTTGCAGACGCTTTACAAGGACAGGTTGCCGGTCTACAGGTATACACCTCTTCGGGAGAACCGAGCGAAAATGTTTCTATGCGTTTGCGTGGTGTCGGTTCTATCAATTCTTCTACGGAGCCCTTATTTGTTTTGGATGGCTCCCCGATTTCCAGCGGTGTTTTTACCGCTTTGAACCCGAGTGATATTGAAAATGTCACAGTTTTGAAGGATGCGTCGTCAACATCCATTTACGGTTCCCGTGCAGCGAATGGTGTCGTGATAATTACAACTAAGCGTGGTAAAGGTTCAAAACCCACGGTTAGCGTTAAAGGACAGTATGGCTTTTCACAGCCGGCGTTGCCTACAACGGAAATGATGAACACGACGCAATATTACAATTTCTGGAAAACGGTTAAGCCGGATGCCAATCTTTCTACGGTTGAAAAATACATGAATATGGGAATTTCTACCGATTGGGCTGATTATTTTTTGAAGAATAATGCCCCGACATGGCAATTGGATGCAAGTATTACAGGTGTTGCCAATAATACGAATTACTTTATTTCTGCCAGTCATTATGATGCGGAAGGTGTGGAACCGGCTTCTGGTATGCGTCGTGAAACATTACGTAGTAATATTGATTCAAAAGTATTTAGCTGGCTGCGGGTAGGGCTGAATTTGGGTTTGTCTTATGAAGATTTTGAGACAAACGGATTTGCCAGTACAGGAAATAGCTGGTATAATGTTGGTACTTTAAGCCGTTGGGCTGTCCCTTATGAAACTCCTTATGAAATAATAGAAAACGCGGATGGCAGTATATCCTATGGTAAGCGGAAAGATTTACTGGATGTGCTGGGACTGTGGAATCCATATTATTTATTAGAAAATCAACCGACTGAAAAAAATAAAATTCGTCTTTATGGGAATATGTTCGAAGAACTGACTCCGGTTAAGGGACTGACAATTCGTGCCGCCCAGGCTATGGATGCATTTGATTACAGGTATCGCTATAAAAGTTTACCGGCCAGATATAATAATTATTCCGGCAGTGCTGCCGAAACTTTCCAGCGGTATTCTTCTTTTACGCTGACTAATACGGCTGAATATAAGTTCGATATCAATAAGTCGCATAACCTTACAGCTCTGGTGGGGCAAGAGTCGATTATATACGATGGCAGTTCTTTCGGAACCAGCGTAGACGGCATAACCGATTCTCGTTTGTCGATGGTAAGTCATGGTACAACATACAAAGCGCCGAGCGCGAGTCTGAAGAAGAAAACGATGAACTCTTTCTTCGCACGCGCGGAATATAATTTCAATGAAAAATATTATCTGGATGCCTCTTACCGTACGGATGGTTCTTCTTTGTTTGGGGTAAACAAACGCTGGGCTTCCTTCTTTTCTGTTGGGGCTATGTGGAATATGAAGAAAGAACAATTCCTGGCTGATGTAGACTGGTTGGACGAATTGCGTGTGAAAGCCAGTTATGGTACAACCGGTAACTCTGCGTTTGAAGGTGACCCCTATTACCCGTCCTTAGGATTGATCGGTACAGGACTTTACAACGGGAACCAGAGTTTCGGAGTTTCTTCCGTACAAAATGACGATCTGACCTGGGAAAAACAAAAAACATTGAATATCGGCTTCAATTCACGTTTCTTTAATCGCTTGAGTATCGACTTTGACTTCTATAACAAGGTGACGACGGATATGTTGATGACGATCCCGTTCTCTTATACAACCGGTCATGATTCAGGGTGGGGAAATATTGGCAGTATGTTTAATCGTGGTATCGAACTTACCGCTTCTTATGATATAATCTCCAATAAGGATCTCTTTTGGAGTGTTTCGGCTAATATCAACTATAACAAGAACCAGATTACAGAATTGTTTGGCGGACGTGATGAGTATGTAGTGGCTAATACAGGTGTTAAATATGAAGTAGGTAAAACATATGGCGATTTCTATTATGTGAGATGGAAAGGCGTTGATCCGCAGGACGGACAGCAAATATGGCTGGATAAAGACGGGAATGAAACAAAAACTTATTCTGAAGATAATGCCGTGTTTACCGGAAAAAATCAATTTGCACCCTGGATAGGTGGTTTCAATACCCAGTTTTCCTGGAAGGGTTTCACTTTGAATGCGGACTTTTCTTTTATGTTGGGTAAATATATGATCGATAATAACCGCTACTTCGTTGAAAATCCGAATTTCGTCGGACAGTTAAACCAGGCTGTCGTGATGGAAAATATGTGGACAACACCTGGGCAGGTAACGGATATTCCGGCAGCAAATTCTGCAATTCAATTTGATACTCACTTGATTGAAAATGCATCGTTTATGCGTCTGAAGAATTTGACGATCGGTTATAACCTGCCGGACAATTTATTAAGAAAAACAGGCTTTATCCGTGGTGTCAGAGTCTTTGCTGTTGGCCGTAACTTGTTGACTGTTACAAAATATCAGGGAGCGGACCCGGAGGTGGATTCAAACTTGCAGTTAGGTAAATATCCGAATACCCGCCAGTTCTCATTTGGTGCTGAATTTACGTTCTAATAATTTGTAAAAAGAAGAAAATCATGAAGAAAAAATCTATTATATTGTCAGTTGCGACCTGTTGCTTTGCTGCTTTTACGGCTTGCGATATGGATTTGGCTTCGGAAACAAGCATACCTACCAATCAATCTGTTCTGTCTGTACAGGATTGTGGGAAATATAGTAATTTGTTCCATGCGGAATGGCGTGGTTATGTGCAAAATGCCTATACCATGGATGCGTTGGTCCAGTCAGGATTGATAACAGCCACGGCTGATTACGGAAATACGTATGGTGCTTTTTACCGCTGGGATTATACTATTACAGATGGTGCTTTTTCTGGCTGTTGGAGCAATAATTATAATTTTATAGCAAACGCCAACGTCCTGTTGAAAGGGGCAGAAGCTTTATTAGCAGATAATTCGTTATCGGATGCCGATCGGAATGAAATCCGGCTTTATATGGGTCATGCTTATTTTACAAGAGCGTATGCTTATTTTGAGTTGGCTCTTCATTTCTGTAAAAATTACGATCCGACTACCGCTGCTAAGGAATATGGCGTTCCTCTTGTGGAAGAATATAATTCGACTCCATCTATCGCCGGAACTTATCCGGGACGTAGTACGCTGGAAGAAACTTATAAACAGATCGATAGCGATTTGGCAAAAGCAGAAGAATATGTAACGACAACAGGAGAGATAAACTCTGCTTATATCACGGCTGATGTGGTAAAAGCTTTAAAAGCCAGAATAGCATTGGAAAAAGAGGATTACCCGACTGCTATATCTGCCGCTACCGCGCTGATAAACAGTGGTACTTATCCATTGATGACAGACGGTGATGCTTATGCTGATATGTGGCTGCATGACAACGGAACGGAAGCCATCTGGCAGTTTGCTATGGTGAAAGCCAAAGAAACGGGACCGAATGCCTTGGGTAGCGCTTTCTGCGGTATTATAGATAAATTACCCCGCCCTTCTTATTTGCCGACTAACACTGTATTGAATTTGTATGATAAGGAGAATGATATTCGTTATAATGCCTATTTTACGTATGACTCGATCGATGCCCAGACTGTTCCGGACTTTATGATTACGTATTGTAAGAAATGGCCGGGTAACCCTGAATTGTATGAAGGAAAGAGCAATAACATAAATAAGACCAAGGCTTTCCGTATTTCAGAAATGTATCTGATTGCGGCTGAAGCTTATGCAATGTCGGGAGATGAAACGAATGCTTCCGCGATGTTGAATAAATTGAAGACAGCCCGTGTGAAAGGATGGAGTGATAAGTCTTACAAAGGCGATGCTTTGATAAAAGAAATTCAGGATGAGTATGTCCGTGAATTATTCGGTGAACATCCTTACCTCTTTGACCTGAAACGTTGGAAGAAAGGGCTGAACCGTTCTTCAAGCGAAGCTCAGGATATTTCTTATCTGCCTGCTTTGGGTACGGATATGGTAAAGGCTGCCGATGATTATATGTGGGTATGGCCGATCCCTAAAGATGAGATCGATGCGAACCCGCAGATCAAAGGGCAGCAGAATACAGGGTATTAGTAAATCCGGAATATTATTTTTTATGAAATGAAATTTTAATATAGTCCGAAACCTTACATAACACACTTAAAAAATAGAGGGAATGGCTGGATGTGAATCTCGCCATTTCTCGTTTTACACAAGTCTTATAGATATTTTTTTATTATGTGAGATTATGCAATAGACTCATTTGAAAGTGTCTGTGTTTAGCTTCATGTCGAAATTTGAAGTTCTCTTGATAAAGCTCTATAATTGGTTAAATAATTATAATCTGCTGCCTGTCTCACAATTTATTCGTTCTTTTGCAGAAAAATTGGGAGGTATGTGCTCTGTACGTATCTCCCCAATTTGTTGAATAATAATAAGGTTACGTCTGATGGCTAAAAATAATAAGGTTAACTCGGTTTCTTTCTTTAATTCACGTCTTACATCTATTATAAGTATAGCCCTGGTATTATTTTTACTCGGGTTGATTTTGTTGATGGGACTGCTAGGGAATCAGTTATCGGTCTATGTGAAGGAAAATATATCCTTTTCCATTGTTTTGAAAGATAACCAGAAAGAGGCGGAGATCAAGAAGATGCAAAAAAGCCTGGACGCACTACCTTTTATCAAATCCACAGAATATATCTCGAAAGAACAGGCTGCGAAAGAACTGGAAGAAGAATTGGGGGAAAATCCCGAGACTTTCCTGGGCTTCAACCCTCTGCAGGCATCTATCGAAGTAAAGTTGCATTCCGAATATGCCAATCCGGACAGCCTGCAACATATTGAAAGGAAAATTAAAACATATACTTCCGTTTCAGATCTGCTTTATCGTAAGGATATGATGCAGATGGTTAACGATAATATGAAACGCCTGAGCATTATCCTGCTTACGCTGGCTGTTATGTTGATGGCCATATCGTTTGTTCTGATCAGTAATACGATCCGTTTGTTGATCTATTCCAAACGTTTTTTGATCCATACGATGAAACTGGTTGGAGCGACTTCCGGTTTTATCAGGCGTCCTTTTGTGCGCTATAATGTGGTAAGCGGTATTTTTGCATCCATTCTGGCAATATTAATGCTGACCGGTTCGTTATATTATTTACAACACGAATTGGACGGTTTTATTCAGTTATTGGATATGAAGGCTTTATTGGTGGTTTTTGCCGCAGTGTTCCTCTTAGGAATCTTGTTGTCGGTAACAGCTACTGTATTTGCTGTAAACAAGTACCTCCGTATGGGTGTTGATAAGTTGTATTATATATAATAAACAGAAAAGATGGCTAAGAGAGATTTTGCTTTCGGAAAAGAAAATTTTATTCTGATCGCGGTTGCCGTGGCAGTGATCATTATTGGTTTTATGTTGATGAGTGGAGGAGGTTCTGCCGATGCAACCAGTTTTAACCCGGAAATATTCAGTACACGTCGTATTGTGGTGGCTCCGGTTGTGACGATGATCGGTTTCGGCCTTATGATTGTAGGTATCCTGAAAAACAGCAAAAGTAAAGAAGTTACGGAATGAGTTGGTTTGAAGCCTTGGTGCTGGGGATCGTACAGGGACTGACGGAGTATCTTCCTGTAAGCAGCAGCGGACATCTGGCAATCGGATCGGCGCTGTTTGGAATTGAAGGAGAAGAGAATCTGGCATTTACAATCGTAGTCCACGTGGCTACGGTATTTAGTACATTAGTTATACTCTGGAAAGAGATCGAATGGATATTCCGCGGATTGTTCAAGTTTCAAATGAATAGTGAAACCCGTTATGTGATCAATATCCTGATTTCTATGATACCGATCGGTATTGTCGGAGTATTTTTCAAAGATACAGTCGAAGCTATTTTTGGCTCGGGTTTGCTGATAGTCGGTTGCATGTTGCTGGTAACGGCGACATTGCTGTTTTTCTCTTATTATGCAAAGCCCCGGCAGAAAGAGAACCTTTCGATGAAAGATGCTTTTATTATCGGTTTGGCCCAGGCTTGTGCCGTTTTGCCCGGACTTTCACGTTCCGGAACAACGATCGCTACAGGTTTGTTGCTGGGTAATAATAAAGCTAAACTGGCTCAATTCTCTTTCCTGATGGTCATTCCCCCGATTCTGGGTGAAGCCCTGTTGGATGTATTGAAGCTGGTAAAAGGCGAAAATATTGCCGGAGATATTCCGATGCTTTCGCTGGTTGTCGGTTTTGTAGCTGCTTTCCTTTCTGGTTGTCTGGCTTGTAAGTGGATGATCAATATCGTGAAAAAAGGAAAGTTGATCTACTTTGCTATTTATTGTGCGATAGTCGGGCTGATCACTATTGCATGTACATTGATGAAGTAATATAGAATGGATTTTATAGCAGGAGAGGTTTTATATTTTAACAAGCCGCTGACGTGGACTTCGTTCGATCTGGTGAATAAGTTCCGTTACAAATTATCGCGGAAGCTGAAAGTAAAAAAAATAAAAGTCGGACATGCCGGAACGCTGGATCCGCTGGCTACCGGGGTCATGATCGTTTGTACCGGGAAGGCAACCAAGCGGATCGATGAATTCCAGTATCAGACAAAAGAATACGTGGCAACCCTGAAGCTTGGGGAAACGACGCCTTCCTTTGATCTGGAAAAGGAGATAGATGCCGTATATCCGACAGAACATATAACTCGGGAGATGGTCGGGGATGTGCTGAATTCGTTCGTAGGAACAATCCAGCAGATCCCGCCGGTTTTTTCGGCCTGCAAAGTGGACGGAAAGCGTGCATACGAGTTGGCACGTAAAGGGGAAGAAGTGGAGTTGAAGTCAAAAACACTGGTGATCGATGAGATGGAACTGCTGGAATGCAGCCTGCCGGTCATTAAAATCCGTGTGGTATGTAGTAAAGGTACTTATATCCGTGCCCTGGCACGTGATATCGGTGTTGCCTTGAATTCGGGCGCCCATCTGATCGGATTGGAGCGTACCCGGATCGGAGATATAACATTGGATAAATGTATGAATCCGGAAGAGATAGATGCTTTTCTGGAGGAAGCGGTCGGAGATCGTGTGGCTGATGAAGCCGGAGCGGCTCCGATAGAAAAATGATAAGAATAAAAGAAAATAAATAAAGTAACATTATGAAGCTATCTAAATTCAAATTTAACTTGCCGCAGGAACAGATCGCTCTTCATCCCGCAAAGAACAGGGATGAATCCCGGTTGATGGTTGTACACCGTAACACAGGGGAGATCGAGCATAAAGTCTTTAAAGACCTGTTGGAATATTTTGGAGAAAAAGATGTGTTCATCTTCAATAACACGAAAGTTTTTCCTGCCCGTTTATATGGTAATAAAGAAAAGACTGGTGCACGTATCGAAGTATTTTTGCTGCGTGAACTGAACGAAGACCTTCGTCTTTGGGATGTCTTGGTCGATCCTGCCCGTAAAATCCGTATCGGTAATAAACTTTATTTCGGGGAAGACGATTCGATGGTAGCCGAAGTGATCGATAATACTACGTCACGCGGTCGTACCTTGCGTTTCCTGTATGACGGAAACCATGATGAGTTCAAAAAAGCATTGTATGCTTTGGGAGAAACTCCGCTTCCTAAATATATCGATCGTCCGGTAGAAGCGGATGACGAAGATCGTTACCAGAATATCTTCGCGAAAGAAGAAGGTGCGGTTGTGGCTCCGGCCGCCGGCCTGCATTTCAGCCGCGAATTAATGAAACGTCTGGAGATCAAAGATTGTCGTTTTGCATTCCTGACAGTTCATTCCGGATTGGGTAATTTCCGCGAAATAGATGTGGAAGACTTGACAAAACACAAGATGGATTCCGAACAGATGATCGTGAATGGGGATGTCGTGGATATCGTGAATACAGGGAAGGACGACGGTCGTCAGATCTGTGCTGTCGGAACTTCTGTGATGCGTGCGGTAGAAACTGCTGTAAGTACGGATGGACATCTGAAAGAGTTTGAAGGATGGACAAATAAGTTCATTTTCCCTCCTTATGATTTCAGCGTGGCTACCAGTATGATCACCAACTTCCACATGCCGTTGTCTACTCTTTTGATGATGACTGCTTCATTCGGCGGATATGACCTGATCATGGATGCTTATGATGTGGCATTGAAAGAAGGATACCGTTTCGGTGCCTATGGCGACGCAATGTTGATCATCTAAGACGTACGTTTATGGCTATTGCATACCTGGCTTTAGGTACGAATATAGGAAATAAAAGACGGAATATGATAACGGCCGCTGCGCTGTTAGCTGAAAGGGTGGGAGATGTTCTCGCCCTTTCCGGTTTTTATGAAACCGAACCCTGGGGATTTCAGTCGGAGAATACGTTCCTGAATGCTGCTTTGCAGCTCGAAACCTCTTTATCTCCGCTGGAGTTGCTGAAAGCAACCCAACAGATCGAGGTGGAGATGGGACGTACGCAGAAAAGTAACGGTACTTATCATGACCGTATCATCGATATCGATATTCTGCTGTATGACGATCTGATCCTGCAGACGCCGGAACTGACATTGCCGCATCCGTTGATGCAGGATCGCCGGTTCGTGATGGAACCCTTGCTTGAAATAGCTCCGAACGTGGTTCATCCGGTGTTTAAAAAGACAGTTGTTTCCCTCATGCGGGAACGCAACATTTTGTAACTTCATACTGTTTTCAAATAAAACAATAAAAGATAAAGCAATGAACGATATAGAAAAGATCCTGACCGGCGGAGGAATGGTTTTCAAGAAGGCCAAGGAAGAGAATGCCGGAGAAAAAAAAATCAAATACGCTGATTTCCTGAAAGGTACCCATAAATCGGGTTCAGCAAAGATGAAAGCTGAATACAAGTATAAAAAAGCACTTCGTAACACAAAGAAGAAAAAATAATTTTCAATTTTCAATTTTGAATTGTCAATTAATTCTTATCTTTGTCTCCGAATTGATGTGGATAGATTTGTATTGCTTGCAACCACAGGAAAAAATGCTAAAA